>Ga0164243_10000080_pt1 | contig 249436 bp, 239 predicted proteins | sample OricompcompostOP_FD_108781 | JGI IMG/M metagenome (GOLD analysis project Ga0164243, IMG submission 108781) | Organic Plus compost microbial communities from Emeryville, California, USA - Original compost - Organic plus compost (OP) | ecosystem: Engineered > Solid waste > Mixed feedstock >... | reverse complement strand
TGAACCGGTGTAGCCGAAACGGAACGGACACAGGATGGCACAGGTTTGCAGGGCGGGGAAAAACAGAGCCGATTTTTTCTGTCGATTTTTTGTAAGGCTTTGATCTGCCTTGCCTTACCCCCCACTGCCCTGCCGGGCATCTCCCCCACAAGGGGGAGATCGGATAGACGCACCGGCTTCCCAAACAACTACGGTCGAGCCGGTGCCGCGACACATCACAAAAAACAGCCGCAAAATCTTCATGGTTTGGCGCTCTTGATGACGGCCGGGCGATCGAGGAGCCGGCAATGGGCACGGAAGCGACGGAATTCGATCTCATGCGCTTCGTCGACGCGCAGGCGCCCGTCTACGACCGGGTGATCGGTGAGCTCCGCGACGGCAGGAAACGCTCCCACTGGATGTGGTACATCTTTCCGCAAGTGGCGGGGCTCGGTTTCTCGATCATGTCGCAGCGTTTCGCGATCGGCTCGAAGGCGGAGGCCGCCGCCTATCTGGCCCATCCGCTGCTTCGAACCCGGCTTGTCGAATGCACCGAAGCCATGCTCTCCCACAAGGATCTTTCGGCCCATGCGATCCTTGGCTCGCCGGACGACATGAAGTTCAAAAGCTCGATGACGCTGTTCGAAATGGTCAGCGAAAAGGGCTCGCCATTCGAGCGAGCCCTTCAGCAGTTCTATCACGGTGAGCGCGACGAAAAGACCCTCGCGCTGCTAAAAAGTTAAGCCGCAGCCTGGATCGCCGAGAGCTTCCAGTCATTGGCGGGCTTACGGACGAAGGTCCAGACTTCTACGGTCTCCGTCGCGTTGTCCGGATCGCCTTCCGCCACTGCGCCGGTATTGCGGTCCTTCATGTAGTCGACGCTCGAATAGCGCATCGCTACGGTCGCATAATCCTGGCCGTTCTCGCGCCATGCTTCCGCAAGGTCGCCCTGCAGGAGCTTCACGTCCTTCACCTCGTTCTTGAGGCCGTTGGTGGCATTTTCGCCCAGCTCTTCGGCGAGGTACGACATGGCTTCCGGCGTGGTGAGATCGCGCAGCTTGGCATAATCCTCGGCTGCATAGGCCGACTGGACGTTCGCCAGCAGCTTCTCGAACTGGTCGAGATCTCGGTTGGTGATGCCGATCTCGTCGGTATCCGGCCCCGCCTGGCGCGGGGCATCGTTATATCCGCCGCCGAAACCACCACCTTGGGCGCCGCCGCCGAGCGAGCCGATCTTCGGGATCTGAAAGCCCGACTGGTTCTGGCGGGACGCTTCATAGGCATTGCGCTGCTGGCCGTAGCTGCCGGCGGGACCTGCCGGCTGCTGACGGTTGCCGAAGCGCCGCATGAGGAACATGGCGAGACCGCCGATCAGCGCGATCTGCAGCAGCATTCCGAGGAAGCCGAAGCCGCCGCCGAAGCCCGAGCCCATCAGCATGCCGAACAGGCCGCCGAGGAACAGGCCGCCCAGAAGACCGCCGGCAAGGCCGCCAAACAGACCGCGACGCGGCTGGATCGCCTGCTGGCCGAACCCTGTCTGCGGACGCGTGGCGTTCTGCTGCGTGTTCGGGGTCATCGACCGCTCGATGCCGGTTGCCGGCGCGGGCGCCGTGCGGGTGACCGGCGGAGCCGAGAACGTGCGCGTGCCGCGGCTGCCGAAGCCGCCACCGAAACCGCCGGCCCGGCGCGCCTCGGCCATATCGACGGCGGACAGGGAAACCGCCATGCCGATCGCAAGGACCGCAAACAGCTTCTTGAAACGCCGAAGGTTGGATAACATCGTTTTCTCCTCATAGCCGCTCACGTGCGGCAATCCCCGTCTATATAGCGACGGATGGCCCGCCGTTTTAGGGGCCCCGTCATTTTTTCCCGCTGGAGTAGATAACGGACTTTGAAACGGGAGCCAAGCAGGAAAACCACAACCTAAAAGATAGGAAACCGCACCGAAACGCACTGCCATCGGACCGGCAAAATCTCCCCATCCGGCTCCCGCTTCATTGGAACAATCTCCTGCTTTCCCCGGTTCCCCCGTGACCAGTCGGCATCCGGAGGTTTCCATGCATTACGCGCGTTTCTTCGCAATGATTGCGACCTCGACGATCGTCATGTTCGGTCTCATGTATCTGAATACATATCAGCTGAACCATGTCTTCTTCAGCGAGACGCGCGCCTATATGGCTCTCGTGATGGGGGCGGTCATGGCAGTGATCATGCTCGCCTTCATGCTGAACATGTATCCCAACCGCACAGCCAACATCGCGATCCTCGCGGGGAGCGTGATCGTCTTTGCCGGTGCTCTCTACCTCGTCCGCAGCCAGGCCACCGTCGGAGACGTCGCCTATATGAAAGCGATGATCCCGCACCACTCGATCGCCATCCTGACCAGCTCGCGGGCCAATATCTCCGACCCGCGCGTCCGCCAGCTCGCGGACGGCATTATCGACACGCAACGGCGTGAGATCGACGAGATGAAAGGCCTGATCACCGATCTGGAGAAATGAAAAAAGCCCGGTCCGATCTCTCGGGCCAGGCTCCTGTTTCCTTGGGAGGAAAGATTATTCCACGTTGAAGGCCAGCGGCTTGGCCTGGCGGATCGCCGGATTGGCCGTGAGCTTGGCGAGCACGTCGGCCGGAACCGGACCGTCGACATAGAGAAGCGCGATCGCGTCGCCGCCTTCCTTGTCGCGGCCGAGGTGGAAGTTGGCGATGTTGACGCCGGCATTGCCGAGCGTCGTGCCGATGAAGCCGATCATGCCGGGTACGTCGGTATTGGCGATGTAGACCATGTTGGCGCCGACATCCGCATCGAGGTTGATGCCCTTGATCTGGATGAATCGCGGCTTGCCGTCGGAAAAGACCGTGCCGGCGACCGAGCGGGTCATCGTGTCGGTGGTGACGGTAAGCTTGATATAGCCGTCGAAGACGCCCGACTTGTCGCGCTTGACCTCGGAAAGGATGACGCCCTTTTCCTTGATCATGATCGGCGCCGAGACCATGTTGACGTCGGCGACCTGCGGCCGGATGAGGCCGGCGAGCAGCGCGCTGGTCAGCGCCTTGGTGTTCATGTTGGCCGTAGCACCGTCATAGAGGATCTCGATCTCCTTGATCGCATCCTCGGTGACCTGGCCGACGAAGGCGCCGAGCACGTCGGCAAGCCTGATGAAGGGCTTCAGGATCGGCGCTTCCTCGGCCGTGATCGACGGCATGTTGATGGCGTTGGAAACCGCACCCTTCACCAGATAGTCCGACATCTGCTCAGCGACCTGCAGGGCGACATTCTCCTGCGCTTCCGTCGTGGAGGCGCCGAGATGCGGGGTGCAGACGACGTTTTCCAGGCCGAAAAGCGGGCTTTCGGTGGCAGGCTCGACCTCGAAGACGTCGAAGCCGGCACCAGCGACATGGCCGGACTTCAAGGCTTCGGCAAGGGCCGCCTCGTCGACGAGACCGCCGCGGGCGCAGTTGATGATGCGGACACCCTTCTTGGTCTTGGCGAGCGCCTCCTTGTTGAGGATGCCGCGGGTCTTGTCTGTCATCGGCACATGCAGCGTGATGAAATCGGCGCGTGCCAGCAGGTCGTCCAGCTCGACCTTCTCGACGCCCATCTCCTGGGCGCGCTCGGCGGAAAGGAACGGGTCGTAGGCGATGACGTGCATGCCGAGGCCGATCGCTTTCCTGCAGACGATCGAGCCGATATTGCCGGCGCCGATGACCCCGAGCGTCTTGCCGGTGATCTCGACACCCATGAAGCGCGACTTTTCCCACTTGCCCGATTGGGTCGAGCTGTCGGCCGCCGGAAGCTGGCGGGCGACGGCGAACATCAGCGCGATCGCGTGTTCGGCGGTGGTGATCGAGTTGCCGAAGGGCGTGTTCATGACGATGATGCCGCGGCGCGAAGCGGCCGGGATATCGACGTTGTCGACGCCGATGCCGGCGCGGCCGATGACCTTGAGATTGGTCGCAGCCGCGATCAGCTTTTCCGTCGCCTTGGTGGCGGAGCGGATGGCGAGGCCGTCATAGTTGCCGATGATCTCGGCAAGCTTTTCCTTGTCCTTGCCGAGCTTCGGCTGGAAATCGACTTCGACGCCGCGATCGCGAAATATCTGGACGGCGGTTTCCGAGAGTTCGTCGGATACGAGAACGCGAGGTGCCATCAGAGGCCTCCTGAAAAGTTTTCTGTCGTGAATTGGGGAAAGCGGGCTCCGCCGAAGCGGAGCCGTACGCGGCGTATTAAGCGGCGGCCTTGGCGAGCGCGGCCTTCTGTATCTCGAAGGCGTAGGAAAGCCAGGGCATCAGAGCCTTCATGTCGGCTGCGTCGATCGTGGCGCCGGCCCAGATGCGCAGGCCCGACGGGGCATCGCGATAGGCGCCGGTATCGAAGGCGACGCCTTCCTTTTCCAGGATCGAGACGACGCCCTTGGCGAAAGCCGCCTGCGCGTCGTCATCGAGTGCGGTGACTTCCGGATCGACGATCTTGAGGCAGACGGAGGTGTTGGACCGCGTCGCCGGGTCGACGGCGAGGTTGTCGATCCAGGCGTTCGCCGCCACGAAGTCGTGGATGACCTTCGCATTGGCATCGGCGCGGGCGATCAGCGCCTTGAGGCCGCCGAGCTGCTTGGCCCAGAGAAGCGCATCGATATAGTCCTCGACGCAGAGCATCGACGGCGTGTTGATCGTCTCGCCGACAAAGATGCCTTCGATCAGCTTGCCGCCGGACGTCAGGCGGAAGATCTTCGGCAGCGGCCAGGCCGGCACGTAGGTCTGCAGGCGCTCGACGGCGCGCGGGCTGAGGATGAGCATGCCGTGACCGCCCTCGCCGCCCAGAACCTTCTGCCAGGAGAAGGTGACGACGTCGAGCTTGGAGAAATCCAGGTCCTGCGCGAAAGCGGCCGAAGTGGCGTCGCAGATCGTCAGCCCCTTGCGGTCGGCCGGGATGAAATCGGCGTTCGGAACGCGGACGCCCGAGGTGGTGCCGTTCCAGGTGAAGACCACGTCGCGGTCGAAATCGACGGTGGAAAGATCGGGCAGCAGGCCGTAGCCGGCCTCGATCTTGCGGACGTCCTTGAGCTTCAGCTGCTTGACGACGTCGGTGACCCAGCCGGCGCCAAAACTTTCCCAGGCGAGCATGTCGACACCGCGTTCGCCGAGCAGCGACCAGAGCGCCATTTCGACGGCGCCGGTGTCGGAGGCCGGCACGATGCCGATGCGGTAATCCGCCGGCACATCTAAAATTTCACGGGTGAGGTCGATGGCCTGCTTGAGCTTGGCCTTGCCGACCTTGGCGCGGTGCGAACGGCCGAGCGCGGCATCGGAGAGGGCTTCGAGCGTCCAACCGGGGCGCTTCGAGCAGGGGCCAGATGAGAAATGGGTATTGTTCGGACGTACGTCCGGCTTTGCGGCTTCAGCCATGATGCTATCCTTCCAGATAGATGGCTCCTCGTTGGGGAGGAGTGTCCCGCCGCCGTGGATATTCTCGTCCGCTTTCACAGTCAAGCGGGCGATGTCGCTCAGGGAGAATTTTTTGCCGCAGCCGTCACGCACAGCTTCGGCCGCCTTTAGCTAAATCATTGCTGCAATTGGCAAAACCATACCGTATCGCGAGAGCGTCGTCATTGTCTGCCGGAGACGACGCAGCACGACCCACTTCAGCGGGCGCAATTTTTGCCAGAGGAAGGTCGAGCGCACCGCCTCCACGATCCGGCTACGGGCGAGGAAAATCCGCCCCCGCAGCGTCACGGGCAGCCGCTTCGCGGTCAGTCGGAACGTCGTCTCGCAGCTCTCGACCTTCCAGGCTTCGTCGCCGATGCCGAGATCCAGCCATTCGAAGTGATTCTCGTGGAGCCACTTCAGCGTCCGGTAATAGAGCATGCTGCCGGGAGAGAATTTCGCCCATTCGCCAGCCTCGAAGGACAGCATGATCGCGTAATAGCGTGAACCGGCCGTCAGCCCCCACATGGTGGCGATGATCGTCTCGCCGGACTTGAGATAGAAGAGCTTCAGCATGCCCTCGCGAGCGAAGACACGAGTCCCTTCATGGAAGAAGTCGTGCTTGTCGGCATCGACGTCAAAACCCGGCACGCGGGTCTGCTCGAAGCGCCATTGCTTCTGGCGCAGGAAAGCGGCGGTCGCCTCGCGGCGCTCGCCCTCTCCCGCCGCGATCCGGAATTCGAGCGGCGCGATCTTCTCCAGATTGCGGATCTTGCGGGAGAGCGTCTTGCGCTGGGGGATCGCCGCCTCGATCTCCGCCCAGGGACGACGCAGGTCATTGGCATGGCAGGAGACGTCATTGGCGCGATCGGCGATAAGGTTCAGCGGGTTCAGGATGCCATCGATATCCGCAGGCATCTTGCTGAACAGCAGGATATCGAACGGCGGCAGCTTTTCGACGATCTCCTGCCATAGCCGTTCGGCAAGCTGCCGCGACCAGGAAATCGACGTCGGAAACAGGATAGGCGCATTGTAGTCGGCCGCATCGGCGTCGATGAATTCGAGCACCCGCGCTCCGCTGCGGCGCGTGATGCAGAGCGGAACGAAGATAACAGGCCGGCCCTCTTCATCCCGCACTTCGACGAAATGCAGGCTGCGCCGTCCCGAACGACCGAAGCTGCTCGTCCAGACCCTCAGGAAGGTGACGCTCTGGAACGGATGGAACCGCGCGCCATGTGCTCCCGTGGCCCCGCGCGGCCAGTCCTGCGAAACGCCGTCGAGTTCGTCGAAGACGGAAATCCTGAATAGCGGCGTCATCACCAAATCCTGCCGGAAATATCCGGGCGCGAGGATAGCAATCCGGCCGCTCGTGTTGAAACCGAAACCCGATACATCGTTAATTTCAACACGCTCCTGCCTGCCTCCCGAAACGCGGAAAGCCGCCCCGAGAGGCGGCTTTGCATTAAAGATATCGGGAACTTCACTTGTAGACGATCGGTTCCGGCGGGGGCTCGTAAGGCGGAGCGTCGCAGCCGCCGAAGACGTAGCGGGCGCCGACGCGGGCCTCGTGCGAATAGAAGCCCTTGTCGCGGCCGGGGCCGCCATTGGCGTTGTAACCGAACATCTCGCCGCTGGTGATATGGCGGAAGCGATAACCGATATCGGCCTTCAGGTTGCAGGTGATGTCGATCGACGCGCCGGCCATGAGGGCATAGGTGAATCGCCAGCTCTTCTTGCCGCCGTGATCGGTGGTGTAGCAGCCCGGAATCGCCGGATCGTCGCAGATCGTGTTGTGCAACTGGCCCCACTTCACATAGGTGCCGCCGATACCGCCGCCGACATAGGGGGTGAAATAGCCGTAGGTGCCGAGGTCGACATAGACGTTCGCCATCAGCGAATAGGCGTGCATATAGGACGTGTCGCTGGACGTGCAGGGGACCGCGCCGCAGAAGCCGCTCGTGCCGCCGCGGAAGTCGGCCGACGTGAGGTAGTCGAAGGTCACGTCCGTGCGAAGGTAGCTGTTGATCTGGTAACCGACACCGGCGCCAAGCAGGAAACTGTCCTTCAGCGACGTATGGGTAAAATCGACGAGATTGCCGTTGGAGCCCTGGAAATATTCGGCGCCGCGAAGCTTGTTGAAGGAATAACCGACATCACCGCGCAGATACCAGCCGCTCGCCTGCTGGATGGTGACTTCCGGCGCATCCAGGATCGGATCGGCGGGCTGCGGTTCATAAAGATCTGCTGAATTGGCGGCACTCACCGTCAACACCAGCGCCAACGCGCTAGCGAAGAACTTTCTCATGGCTTCATCTCCAAACGCTCGTATCGCATCGGCGCCCCAGGGAGCGCGCCAACGGTTTGATCCGGGACGGATGATGGATGAGAATGGTTAAACGCCACTTAACCATGCTTGTTTACGGCGTATTTTCCATAAATTCATAGGGGCAGCAAGCTGAAGACTTGCCCTCATCGGGGCCGAACATGATGCGGCAAGACTTCCTTGGCAAATACTTCGGCGACGTTTAAGGAAAACGACATGCCTGACAACGTCATCAAGTTCCAGCGCCCACCCAAGCCGAAACCGCCGCGGCAAACGCCGCCATGGCTCAAGCGCCTGCTGGTCACTCTGGGCATCGTCGCTTTCTTCGTAGCCGTCTACGTGTATTTTTCGCTGACGGGCGCAGCGCAGCCCTGACGCGCCCGGAGCCTGCGTACGGGAAAACGGCTCAGGCGGCTGAGCGAACCTTGCCGATGACGCCGACGAGGCCATCGACGATGCGTTCGATCTGGGTCCGGTCGTCGCCTTCCGCCATGACGCGGATGAGCGGCTCCGTGCCGGAAGGCCGGATGACGAGCCGTCCCCTGGACGCAAGCTCAGCCTCCGCATCGGCGATCGCCTGGCGCACGACGACGTCCTCCAGCGGCTTTCCGCCCGCAAAACGGACATTCTTCAGAAGCTGCGGCACCGGCTCGAAACGGCGGCAGACCTCGCTGACCGGCCGGCCGAGCCGCTTCACCCGCGCAAGGATCTGCAGGGCCGCGACGAGGCCGTCGCCGGTCGTGCCGAAATCCGACAGCACGATATGGCCGGACTGCTCGCCGCCGACGTTGAAATCGTGGTTGCGCATGTGCTCGACGACGTAACGGTCACCGACCTTGGTGCGATGGAGGTCAAGCCCCTTCCCCTCCAGGAAACGTTCGAGGCCGAGATTGGACATCACCGTCGCCACGATGCCGCCGCCCCTCAGCTTCTCGTCCTCGGCCCAGCTTTCGGCGATCACCGCCATCAGCTGGTCGCCGTCGACGATCTCGCCGCGCTCGTCGACGATGATGACGCGGTCGGCATCGCCATCGAGCGCGATGCCGATATCGGCGCGCACCTCATGCACCTTCTTCTGCAGGCTTTCCGGGCTGGTCGAGCCACAGTCGAGATTGATGTTCGTGCCGTTGGGCTCGTTGCCGATCGTCACCACCTCGGCGCCGAGCTCCCAGAGCGCCAGCGGCGCGACCTTGTAGGCCGCGCCATTGGCGCAGTCGATCGCGACGCGCAGGCCGTGCAGCGTCACGTCGCGCGGCAGCGTGCGCTTCGCATGCTCGATATAGCGATAGATGTCGCCCTCGACGCGCTTCGCCCGGCCGATATCGCCGGACTTGGCGAGCTGCGCGTTCATGTCCTTGTCCAGCAGGTCCTCGATCTGCGTTTCGAGCTCGTCGGAAAGCTTGTAGCCGTCCGGACCGAAGAGCTTGATGCCGTTGTCCTGATAGGGATTATGCGACGCGGAGATCATCACGCCGATATCGGCACGGAGCGACCGGGTGAGCATGGCGACCGCCGGTGTCGGGATCGGCCCGAGCAGAAAGACGTCGAGCCCGGCGGCGGTGAAGCCAGCCACCATGGCGTTCTCCAGCATGTAGCCGGAAAGCCGCGTATCCTTGCCGATCACCACCCGGTGACGATGGCTGCCATTGCGGAAGATCGTGCCGACGGCAATGCCGACCCGCATGGCGAGATCGGGCGTCATCGGAAAGATATTGGACTGTCCGCGGATGCCATCGGTGCCAAAATAGCGGCGTGTCATGTAAGCTCCTTCGTCGTCGCGCCCCTGTCATCGCTTGGGCATGGCGCGGTCTCGCGGGGATGGTAGACCCGCGGTCATTTCCTATCGGCAAACCAGCCGGAAGCCCGGCTCATGCCATAGTTCGAACGCTCAGGCACATAAATTAGCGTCAAAATCGATTATATCCCGTTACCGCGTCGAAGAATTCATACACAAAAGCCGCCGCGGGCACCCGCGGCGGCTTCTCGACCTTAAAATTCTGCGATCAGTGCGGCTGGGGCTCGAGGCCGCTTTCCGGCTCGCCGCCCTTCGTCTCGTCCTTCCTGGGGCCGCCCGTGGAAGGCACCGCGGAGCCGCGGGCCGGCGGCGCGTCGTCGCCAAGATCGCGCGACGGCTTGTGGCCCTTGAGCAGCGCCTTGATCTCCTCGCCCGACAGGGTCTCGTATTCGAGCAGTCCTTCGGCAAGCGCCACGAACTCGTCGTGCTTTTCGGTCAGGATGCGGCGGGCCTCGGTATAGGCCTCGTCGATGAGACGGCGCACCTCGACATCGATCTTCTGGGCCGTCGCCTCAGAGACGTTCTTCGACTGCGAGACGGAGTGACCGAGGAAGACTTCCTGCTGGTTCTCGCCATAGGCGACCTGGCCGAGCACATCGGAGAAGCCCCATTGCGTCACCATCGCACGCGCAAGCTTGGTGGCCTGCTCGATATCGGACGACGCGCCGGAGGTGATGTTCTCCTTGCCGAAGGTCAGTTCCTCGGCGACGCGACCGCCCATCATGATGACCAAACGCGAGACCATCCACTTGTAGCTCATCGAGTAGCGGTCGCCTTCCGGCAACTGCATGACCATGCCGAGAGCACGGCCGCGCGGGATGATCGTCGCCTTGTGCAGCGGGTCAGCAACCGGCACGTTGAGCGCGGTAATGGCGTGACCGGCTTCGTGATAGGCGGTGAGCTTCTTCTCCGCCTCGGTCATCGCCGAGGAGCGGCGCTCCGCACCCATCATGATCTTGTCCTTGGCGTCCTCGAACTCCTGCATCGTGACGAGACGCTTGTTGCGCCGCGCCGCCATCAGGGCAGCCTCGTTGACAAGGTTCATCAGGTCCGCACCGGAGAAGCCGGGCGTGCCGCGGGCCAGAACCTTGAGATCGACATTCGGTGCCAGCGGCACGTTGCGGGCATGCACCTTCAGGATGCGCTCGCGGCCGACGATATCCGGGTTCGGCACGACGACCTGACGGTCGAAACGGCCGGGACGCAGGAGCGCCGGGTCGAGAACGTCCGGGCGGTTGGTGGCGGCGATCAGGATGATGCCCTCGTTCGCCTCGAAACCGTCCATCTCGACCAGCAGCTGGTTGAGCGTCTGCTCACGCTCGTCGTTGCCGCCGCCGAGACCGGCGCCGCGATGACGGCCGACCGCGTCGATTTCGTCGATGAAGATGATGCAGGGCGCGTTCTTCTTCGCCTGCTCGAACATGTCGCGGACGCGCGAAGCGCCGACGCCGACGAACATTTCGACGAAGTCGGAACCGGAAATGGTGAAGAAGGGCACGTTGGCTTCGCCGGCGATGGCGCGCGCGAGCAGCGTCTTACCGGTGCCGGGCGGGCCGACGAGCAGCACGCCGCGCGGGATGCGGCCGCCGAGGCGCTGGAATTTCTGCGGATCGCGCAGGAATTCGACGATCTCTTCCAGGTCCTGCTTGGCCTCGTCGACGCCGGCGACGTCCTCGAAGGTCACGCGCCCGTGCGCCTCGGTCAAGAGCTTCGCCTTGGATTTGCCGAAGCCCATCGCGCCGCGCGAGCCGCCCTGCATCTGCCGCATGAAGAACAGCCAGACGCCGAGGATCAGGAGCATCGGCAGCAGCGTGCCGAGATAGCTCAGGAAACCCGAAGACCCGTCCGTTTCCGGACGGGCCGCGATGGTGACGTTCTTCGACTGGAGCCGCTCCATCAACGAGTCGTCTATGACGGGCGAATAGGTCTGAAATCCCGAGCCGTTTTCGGTATAGGTGCCGAGCACCCGGTTGCCCGTGACGACGACATCCCGCACCCGCCCCGAATCCACATCGCGCAGGAACTGCGAATAGGGAATCTCACGCGAGCTGGTCTGCGTCGGCGCCGTCTGGAACATGCTGAACAATGCGACCAGCAAGAGGGCTATGATGACCCAGAGGGCGATATTACGAAAGTTTGGGTTCATTGAACTCCCCGGACTACGACGGCCAGCTTCTTCGAGCGACCGCCTTGCTTGCCGCATAACATAGGGTTGCGGCACGTCCTTGCCAAGGCGAACCGGAGCCTCTGCCTAGCTTTTCCGCGCGGAATCCTTAACTGGCAGCGGGGGAAAAACGTCGCATCCGAGCAAAACCGCGAACTCGATGCCGAGATTAAGATCAAACTGCGGCAAAAAACGGTCGTAGGGTCCGAGCACGGGAGCGATGCGGATTGGGTGCTCGGTAGACGTGATGCCTGCTGAAATACCCATCCCCAACTCCTCCCCTCGAGGAGGAGAGGCAAAGACTTCCACATGCGGCATGACGCCCATCGCCCGCATGGCGATCGCCGGCGGCACGTTCGGAAACAGCGCGAGAGCCTCGTCCGGATCGGGGGGAGTGGGACCGACGACGATTTCGCAGGCGCCGGTATTGGCGACGCGGTAGCGGCCGTCCCAGACCGCAACCTCTCCCGGCGGGACATGCAGCGGCGCCAGACCACGGTTCTCGCGGGAAAGGTAAAGCCCCTCGCGGCGCAGGTCGAAGATCACGCGGCCGGCGGTGATGCGGCCCGGCTGTCCGCCGTCGAGAAAGGCCGTGACCCGGTCCATGCTGTCGCGCCTCAGCGCATGCGCCCTCCCCCCGAGCACGGCCGCCAGCAGCGACAGCGCGTGCCGACGCACGGATGACCCGCCCTTCAGGCCCGCCGGCGCGAGATGGGCGAGCGCGCCATGCCGGACCGTTACGTGATCGCGGACAAGACGCGCCGCCGCGTCGGACAACGCCGTGCGCCGTTCGACGGTCCGGGCCTGGGCGACCGCATCGAACGCGCTTTCCGTCGCCAGCCGCCCGCGCACCCTCACCCGCTCGTAATGCGGATCGAGATTGCTGGGATCGTCGATCCAGCCCTGCCCTTCCGCGGTGAGGAAAGAACGGATATCGGCGCGGCGCGTCTGCAGGAAGGGCCGCAAAAGCCAGCGGCGGCGGTCGAGCAGTACGGCTTCCGCCATCCCGGCAAGGCCGAGATTGTTATCATCCTCGCTGCGGGCGGCACGCATGGCGACCGTCTCCGCCTGGTCGTCAAACGTGTGGCCGGTGAGGATCGCGGTTGCATCGATCTCGTCGGCGACCTCCAGCAGCAGCCGGTAGCGGGCCTCGCGGGAAGCAGCCGAGACCCCCGTCTTCGGCTTCTCGCCGTCCCAGCGGCGGATGAAATGAGGAATGCCGAGCCTGCCGCAAAAGACCGCGACGCTGTGCGCCTCCCCGGCGGCTTCCGGCCTCAGGGCGTGATCGACGGTCGCCGCGAAAAACGAGACGCCTGAACCGGGAGGATTGGCTTTTGAAAGGGAAAGCAGAAGGCCGGTGGAATCGCTGCCCCCGGAAATCGCGACGAGAAGGCGTGCCGGTTTCGCAAGACCGGCAAGGAGCCGCTGGACCGCTTCGACGGGCGGCAGAGTGGAAGCGTCGGCGGCGGTCACGGAAACGCCGCCGTCAATCGCAGCTCAGGCGCTTCTCTTCGCTGCTGACCTTGGAAAGCACGGCGCGCGGCGCGCTCGGATAGCGTTTCGTCACCTCGCGCAGCGTCGCGCAGGCGGTTTCGGTATTGTCGAGGGCCGCAAGCGACATGCCGAGCTTCAGAAGCATCTCCGGCGCCTTGGGCGATTTGCCGTAGGTCTGGTGCGCGTTGAGAAAGGTCTTGGCGGCTTCGTTGTATTTTTCCTGCGAATACTGCGCCTCGCCGAGCCAGAAATTCGCGTCCGCAATGCGGGCGCCCTTCGGATAGGACTGGATATAGGCGGCGAATTCCTGCTCCGCGAGCGAATAGTCGCCGGCGAGCACATGATTGTAGGCGATCTGATAGGCGTCGTTCTCGTTGCCGAGCGAGGCGGTCTGCTGCGGATCGGTTCTCGCCGGAGCAGGCGTCCTGCCGGGCACCTGCGGACCGGCGTCGACGCCCGGAAGCCCGGAGGCATTGTTGGCCCGGTCGTTGCGCGTGGCGCCGCGCGGATTGCCGTTCTGATCGAAATCGATGGAGCCGAGCGTGGTCGGCGGCGGTGCCGTACGGCCGCCGGCGGACTGATTCCCGCCGGTTCCGCCGTCGGAGGGGGATTCGATGATCCGGGCGACGTCGTCGCCGGTCGGTTCGGCGGGCGGGGCGGAACGGGCATCCGGAGCGCGATTGGACGCCACGGCCGGTCTCCCGGCCGTGGTATCGTTTTCGGTCCTCTTGTTCTTCTCCAGATCCTGGAAGCGGAATTCGTTGTCTTCCTGCGTCTTGCGCAACTGCTCCTGCATCTGCAGCAGCTGATAACTCATTTCCTCGATCCGGCCGTTCAATTGCCGGACCTCTTCCTGAAGCTGCTGGATGCGAACGGCATCAGCGTTCTGCGCAAGGATCACCGGCCGGTCGTCGGCCGAGGGTCGTTCCGCAGCAGCCTGATGGCCCTGGAAGAGTTTCGGCAGCGAGAAAGCCCCTGCCGGGCCGCCCGTCGCCATGAGCCCCAGCATCGCTGCCAAGACAAGTTTCTTCATGAGTGTCCGTCCTGCTCTTTAGTTTGCGCCCAATCGGCGCAGGAGGATTTTTCCAATCTGCCGCTCAAAAAAGCAACCAAGCTCCTCCTCAAAAATCCCGGAAATCGGGGCCAAACTATGGAAAAGTTAAAAAGGCGGCCCGAAGGCCGCCTTTTTTAATCTTCCTGTAATCTTTGAGCCACCGGCTCCGGTCACATGCCGGCGCCGCCGAGAACGGTGACGGCGCGGCGGTTCTGCGACCAGCAGGAAATGTCGTCGCAGACGGCGACCGGGCGTTCCTTGCCGTAGGAGATGGTGCGGATGCGATTCGCCGGAACGCCGCGGGATGCGAGATATTCCTTGGCGGCTGCGGCACGGCGGGCGCCGAGAGCCAGGTTGTACTCACGGGTGCCGCGCTCGTCGGCATGGCCTTCGACGGTGATCGCATAGTTCGGATAACGGGCGAGCCACTGGGCCTGGCGGTCGAGCGTCTGCTGGGCGTCGGCACGGATCGAGGACGAGTCGGTGTCGAAGAAGATGCGGTCGCCGACATTGACGGTGAAGTCCTGCTGCGAACCGGGCGTTGCCGAACCGGCGCCGCCGCCAAGGCCAAGCTCACCGGCGCTGTTCGGCAGGTTCTTCTTGTTGGCGCAGCCTGCCAGAGCAAGTGCCAGTGTAAGAGCGATGACGGCTGGATTGCGGGCGAGGTTCTGCATGCGGCTCATCGCCGGGGTATCGATGCGGCTCATGGCCGGTCTCTCCTTGATCAATAAATTCCGAAATTTCAGAGTTGCCAGACTCTAACCGGGCTCGGTTAACCATGACCAAACACTTATGGTTAACGGAATATTACAGCATCCCTTATTGGGGCCTTTCTCAGCCGATTCGGGCGCAAAAGAGGCGGAAAGCCCGCCTCCTGCCCGTCAACCCCGGCTACTCCAGAAGCGGCGACCAGGCGGGATCCGAAGCATAGGCCGGGGTCTTGATCTGGATCTCGTTGTAACCGGTGAGATCGATCGAATAGAGCTGCGGACCGCCCGACCCCGCGGGCTGACGGAAGAACATGATGACACGGCCGTTCGGCGCCCAGGTCGGGCCTTCGTTGTGGAAACCGGTGGTCAGGATGCGCTCGCCCGAGCCATCGGGTTTCATGACGCCGATCGAGAACTTGCCGCCCGACTGTTTTGTGAAGGCGATGAGATCGCCGCGCGGCGACCAGACCGGAGTCGAATAGGAACCGTCGCCGAAGGAGATGCGGGTCTGGCCGGAACCGTCCGCATTCATCACGTAGATCTGCGGCCGGCCGCCACGGTCGCTCTCGAAAGCGATGCGCGCGCCGTCCGGCGAATAGGACGGCGAGGTGTCGATCGCCTGGGTCGAGGTGAGCCGCGTCGTGGTGCGCGAGCGCAGGTCCATCGTGTAGATGTTGGAATTGCCTTCCTGCTGCAGGCTCATGATGACCTTCTGGCCATCCGGCGAGAAGCGCGGCGAGAAGGTCATGCCCGGGAAGTTCCCGACCACCTCGCGCTGCCCGGTCTCCAGCTGGAGCAGATAGACGCGCGGCTGGTTGCCTTCGAAGGACATGTAGGTGATTTCCTGGCGGCTCGGCGAGAAGCGCGGCGTCAGCACGATGTTCTTGGCATCGGTCAGCATGCGGACGTTGAAGCCGTCCTGGTCCATGATCGCGAGCTGGCGCTGGCGGGCGTTCTTCGGGCCGCTTTCGGAGACGAAGACGACGCGGGTATCGAAATAGCCCTCCTCGCCGGTGATCTGCTTGTAGATCGCATCGGCGATGATATGAGCGACGCGGCGCCAGTTCTCCGGCTGGGTATAGAACTGCTGGCCGGTCATCTGCGAGCCGGCGAACGTGTCCCACAGGCGGAATTCGGCACGCAGCCGGCCGTCGCCCTCGCGGGTGACGCGGCCGGTGACCAGCGCCTGCGCATTGATGACCTTCCAGTCCTCGAAGCGCGGCGCGCGGTTGGGATCGGAAATCTTCTCGATGAAGGCATTCCTGTCGATCGGCGCGAAAAGGCCGGAGCGCTGCAGGTCAGCAGCGACGACCTGCGAAATCTGCGCGCCGAGATCGTTGTTCGACAGGAAATCCGTCACGGCGATCGGCAGGGGCTCGACATTGCCCTTGTTGATGTTGATCTCGACGCGAGCCTGAGCCGGCGCCGAGAACATCACGGCCATGCCGGCGAACGCGATCATGAGACGGATGAAAGAGCGTTTCATCATGGTGTTAAAGCCTTTCAAAGCAATTCGCTCGGGTCGAAGTTGACGACGACTTCGCTCCAGGCGTCGTATTTGTCGGCGGGCAGGTTCTTGAAAGGCGAGGAGCGCATGACGGCGCGCAACGCACTCCCTTCAAGTGTCCGGCGGGCGGAATCCGAACCGCCGGAGGCCTTCACCTCCGGCCTGCCGACGATCGCGCCGGATTCGTCCAGCTTCATGGTAACGGTGATGATGACGCCGTCGGCGCCTTCGATGCCGGCGATGACCGACCAGTTGTTCTGGATCTGGCCGCGCAACGCGTCCATCTCGCTCTGGCTGAGCTTCGAACCGCCCGTATCCTTCTTGCCGCCCATGGCCGCCGGCGCGGACGAGCGCTTCGCGCCGCCGCCGGAAGCATCCTGCTTGTTGAGCAGCGCCGCGATCTGATCGGCGTTGAAATCGCTCTCCTTGGAGGACGAGGACTTGGCCGTCTCCTGCTTCTTGCCTTCCTTCTTGTCGGTCGGCTTTTCGGCAGCCTTGGCGGTCTCGGCCGGCTTCGGCGTCTCGGGCTTCTTCTCGACCGGTTTTTCAACCGGCTTCTCGACGGGCTTGGCTTCTTCCTTCGGCGGCTCCGGCTTCGGCTTGGCGGCGGGAACCGGCACGGAATCCGGCAGCGGAATTTCTTCCGCCTGCGTTTCGGCCGCCGCCGGCGTCGGGGTCGCCTGAGGCTGCGGCTGGGGTGTCGGCTCCGGTTTCGGCGGCGTCACCTCCGGCTTCGGCTCGGGAAGAGCGGCCGTCTGGGTCGGCTTCGGCGCGGTCTCTTCCGGCACGATGTCCTTGACGTCGTTCTGCTCGGGCGTCGGGGTCGGCACCGGCTTCTCGGCGGGCTTCGGTGCTGCGGCCGCCTCCGTCGGAACAGGCTTCTTGGCCGGCGTCGGCGGCGTCTTCAGATCGATGTCGTTGTCGCCGGCATTCTCGGCATTCTCGACGATGTTCGGCTTGGCCGTCGGCTTCGGCGCGGCTTTTTCCGCGACAGGAGCCTTCTTGTCGCCCTGCTGGATCTGGGTGATCGATTCCACCGGGATGATGTCGACCGGCAGCGCTTCCACGTCCGCCACTTCGAAGGAAGCGGGCGCGCTCAACGAAACGAGTGCCCAACCGAGCACCAGCGTGTGAAGGACCAGCGATGTGCCGAGACTACCCCTCATGGCGCCCGATCACTTCTCCTGTTCCTGAAGCGTGACGAGGCCGATATTCTTGTAACCGGCGGCGGAAATGCGCGCCATCACCTTCATGACGACGCCATAGGCGGCGGTCGTGTCGCCGCGCACATAGATGCGTTCGTTATAACCCGTGGTGGCGATCGCCTGCAGCTTGGGCACGATCTCGTCGATGCCGATCGGCGTCTCCTGCAGATAGATCTCGCCGGCCGGGTTGACGGAGACGGTGATCGGCTGCGTATCGGCGTTCATCGCCTTCGCCTGCGTTTCCGGCAGGTCGATCGGCACGCCGACTGTCATCATCGGCGCCGCCACCATGAAGATGATGAGCAGCACGAGCATGACGTCGACGAGCGGCGTGACGTTGATCTCGCTGATCGCGCCGCGCCGGCCGCCGCGCCTGCGACGCCCGCCACCCGATGCCTTCGATCCTCCGGCCGACATACCCATGACACGTTACTCCCTGGACTTCGACAGTCCCGTCACTGCGCCGCCTGGCGCGGCTGCAGCTTCTCGTCGATCTGGCGCGACAGGATGGCGGAGAACTCGTCCGCGAAGCCTTCCATGCGGGCCGAGAGCTTGCCGGCATCGGCGGTGAACTTGTTGTAGGCGATAACCGCCGGGATAGCGGCGACGAGGCCGATCGCGGTCGCCAGCAGCGCTTCGGCGATACCAGGCGCCACGACGGCGAGGTTGGTGGATTTCGAACCGGCGATCGCCTGGAACGAGGTCATGATGCCGACGACGGTGCCGAAAAGGCCGATGAACGGACCGGCCGAGCCGATCGTCGCGAGCGATCCGAGACGGGCCTCATAGGTCTCGGCCTCGCGTGCCATGGTGACGTCCATCGCCCGGTCGATGCGCATCTGCAGCCCGATCGGCGAGCGTGCGCCGCGCTCGAAGCTCTTCTTCCACTCGCGCATGGCGGCGACGAAGATCGCGGCAAGCCCGTTGTTCTGCCGTTCCGAGAGCGTGCGGTAGAGCTCTTCCAGCGACTGGCCGGACCAGAAGACCTGCTCGAACTGGTCGAACTGGCGCCGCGCCCGGCCGAAATTGACGTATTTGTCGATGACGATCGCCCAGGTCCAGATCGACGCGCCGATGAGACCGATCATGACCAGCTTGACGACAAGACCGGCCTGCATGAACAGCGACCAGAGGCTCACTTCGCTCGCCGCTGCCGCCAAACCTACCTGTTCCATCTATTCACTATCCCCGAATCCAAACGCCCGGCTTTTAAGGACCGGGCGGGTTCAAAAGCGCGCTCTCGCGAGAATGTCGTTGATCGCTGGATGCGCTTAGCTTCAACCCCACGATACCCTGAGTTTCCAGCTTGGCTTCTCGCTTTCAATTTTGGTCAAAGGAAGGCGTGCGTTGCACAAATTCCTCACACGCCAGTAAGACATCATTATCGTTAAGAATGTGTTACAGGCCAATGTGACGAGTTTTAATGAAGCCCCGCCGGCCCCCGGGGCTGTTTACTTGCCGCGCCCCGTCCGAAGGTCTTCATGCCCCGAGCAGGAAACGGATCCTGGCCCGGATGCTGAATGCCAGCCGCCGCAACCGTTTGTCCCACTTCGTCTTTAGCCGCTTGCTGGCCCATGGCGTCTGCCTCCTGTGCTGGAGGAAGGTCTGCTGCCAGGGATCCGTGCACATGGTCGTGTTCGGCTTGTCATGGATGAAATGGACGATAGCCGGGTTGTCGTCGGTGGATTTAAAGGAGTTCCACCGCCGGTCCAGCCTTTTGAAATGCCCCTTCACGGTAATGTTGAGAACGTCCTGATCGAATGACGGAAGGTTGTTCTTGAACCGCTCTTCGGCCAGTTCCAGCGCCTTCTCCCCAAGCCGTTCGCCAAGCCATTTCTCGACATCGATCACCAGAACGCCGGAATTGAAGATCGCGACATCCTCCTCCAAACCCAGCCGTGCCGCTTCTTTTGCGGCGCTGCCGCCCCTCGCCGCGATCGCATGGCCTTCGAGGTCCAGGGAAAAGAGGGGCTCCAGGCTTTCCAAGACCAGCGTGTCGGCATCCAGATACACGATGCGACCCGAGTTTATATTGAGCAGCTGAGGCATCAATAGCCGCGAATAGATGGTGCGCGACCAATTCGAATTTGATCGCAACCGGCCTATCCTCGCGATCTGCAATTTGGGAATGTCGATGAATTCCAGGTTGGTTTCGCCGGGGACGCATCGTTGCAGGTCGAGCTTGTCCTTGACTTGCAGCTCGTCGCAAAACACGATCAAGCGCGTCCCGCCCGAAAGAGGAGCCGCCGTCAGGGACCGCAGCATGACGCCGGCCAGCTCGACGTAATTCCGATCGGTGGCGGTCGCTACGATCCTCGGACCTTCAATGCGGCTGTGCATTGACAACTCCAGCGGCTGTTCCGGCATTCTTGATATCCTCAGACGGCGGGGGTTTTCGGGCCAGAAATTTCTCCGCCACCGATTCCGGCAGCCGGCGCGGGCGGCCGTGCCGGTTGATGACGGCGATCACCACCTTTGCCGCGATCAGCAGCGTTTCGCCACAGCGGATTTCCTGGTCGAGCACCATCTTGGCACCGCCCGCCTTCTCCGTCACCGTCCGGATGGTCAGGATATCGTCCATGCGGGCGGGCTGCTTGAAGTCGATCTCCATGCGGTGGACGACGAAGACGAGCCCCTCTTCGTCGGTGACAAGAAGCGTGCTCTGCTCGCAGCCGAGACAGCGCAGATAATCTGTACGGCCGCGCTCCAGGAAGTGGAGGTAGCGGGCGTGATAAACAAGGCCGGAGAAGTCCGTGTCTTCATAATAGACGCGCTGGACGAGCCGGTGGCCACCTTCGAGCAATTCGCCCGATAACAAAAAATTGTGTTCTTGCATGCCCTTGCCTTGGAAAATTCTCATCGTCCACTGGATAGTTGTGGAATGCTGACCCAGTTTCGAAGTTCTGTCACACATCCTCCCTATCAGGAAACGTGTCGAAAACCAGCGGAGAGTAGATCATGAAGATTGCAGTCCTGGGCGGCGACGGTTTCGTCGGCTGGCCGACATCGCTTCACCTGTCCGACGCGGGCCACGAAGTCCACATCCTCGACAACCTCTCGCGCCGCTGGATCGACACCGAGCTCGGCGTGCAGTCGCTGACGCCGATGGACAGCATCCAGGAACGCACCCGCATCTGGCATGCGGAGACGGGCCGGCGCATCCATTTCAACCTCATCGACCTTGCCAAGGATTACGAGCTTCTGAAAGGCTGGCTGGCAAAGCACCGGCCGGACGCGATCATCCATTTCGCCGAGCAGCGCGCCGCCCCCTATTCCATGAAGAGCGACCGGCACAAGAACTACACGGTCAACAACAACGTCAACGCCACACATAACCTCCTGAACGCGCTGGTCGAGCTCGATCTCGACGCGCATCTCGTGCATCTCGGCACGATGGGCGTCTACGGCTATTCGACGGTCGGCGCTGCGATCCCGGAAGGCTACCTGCCGGTCGGCATCGAGACCGTCGACGGCCGCAACGTTTCCCAGGAAATCCTCTATCCCGCCAATCCCGGCTCGATCTACCACATGACCAAGTGCCTGGATCAGCTTCTCTTCCAGTTCTACGCGAAGAACGACGGGCTGCGCATCACCGATCTGCACCAGGGCATCGTCTGGGGCACCCATACGGAACAAACGCGCCGGCATACGCAATTGATCAATAGATTCGATTATGACGGGGATTACGGCACTGTCTTGAATCGGTTTCTCATCCAGGCGGCGATTGGCTATCCGCTCACGGTGCACGGCACCGGCGGCCAGACGCGCGCCTTCATCCACATCCAGGATTCGGTGCGCTGCATCGAGATCGCGCTGAACAACCCGCCCGAGCGCGGCAGCCGCGTCGAGATCTTCAACCAGATGACCGAGACGCACCGGGTGCGCGACCTCGCCGAGATGATCGCGAAAATGACCGGTTCGAAGATCGCCTGGTTGCCCAACCCGCGGAAAGAGGCGCCGGAAAACGAGCTGATCGTGAAGAACGAGAAATTCCTCGGCCTCGGCCTCAAGCCAACCACGCTCGGCCAAGGCCTGCTTTCCGAGATCGTCGACGTTGCGAAGAAATACGCCTATCGCGTTGACAGGACTCGCGTTCCGGCGGTTTCCGCCTGGACGAAGGACATCGCCGCCAAGGTGGAACACGACCCGGAAGGCATGCGGCTGAAATCGGTCTCGTGATCTCATGACCAACGCCTTTGTCACGCTCGTCACCAATGCCGACTACGCGATGGGCGCGACGGCGCTCGCCCGCTCGATAAGACGAACGGAGACGGCGGCGGATATCGTCATGCTGCATACGGCCGGCGTCGGTGCGGATGATCTCGCACCGCTCGAAGCCCTCGGCTGCCGGCTGATCGAGGTCGAGCACCTGCCGCTCTCTGCCGCCTTCAACGAGCGGCATGCGCGAAAAAGCCTGCATGGCGCGGCCCCGTTCACCAAGGGCCGCAAGCCGGACTTCCACACGCCGCTCGACAATTTCTGCAAGCTCCGGCTCTGGCAGCGCGTAGAATACGACAGGATAGTCTTCATCGATGCCGACGCGCTGGTATTGAAGAATATTGATAAACTCTTTGATTATCCTGAATTTTCCGCCGCGCCCAACGTCTACGAGAGCCTTGCCGATTTCCGCAGGCTGAATTCCGGCGTTTTCGTCGCGAAGCCGGCTGCCGAGACGTTCGAGAAGATGCTGGAGGGCCTCGACCGGCCGGACGCCTTCTGGCGGCGCACCGACCAGACCTTTCTCGAAAGTTTCTTTCCCGACTGGCACGGCCTGCCCGTGTTCATGAACATGCTGCAATATGTGTGGTTCACTATGCCGGCACTCTGGGATTGGAAGAGCATCGCCGTGCTGCACTACCAGTATGAAAAGCCCTGGGAGAAGGACCACCCGAAGGCGGACCGGCTGCGCCCGCTGATCGACCTCTGGCACGCCTTCCATGAAGGCCGGGACATTCCCGATCCTGCCTCGCTGCCCAACCCGGGAGAACCCGCATGAAGGTGCTGGTATCCGGCGGCACGGGCCTGGTCGGGCGCTATGTCGTCGAGGGCCTGCTGGAAGCCGGATATCAGGTTATCGTCGGCGGGCGGACGCCGCCAGCCGAAAACCTCTTCTCGAAGCCGGTGCGTTTTGTGCCGCTCTCGCTCGATCCCGATCTCGACCAGATCGAGGCCTTCGACGACGCCTATTTCTTCGTGCATGCGGCCTTCGATCACCTCCCCGGAAAATATCGCGGCGGCGAAGGCGACGATGCCGCTCACTTCCGCCGACTGAACCTCGATGGCACGGTGAAACTCTTCGAAACGGCCAGAAGGGCAGGAACGCGACGCGCGGTCTTTCTCTCAAGCCGCGCGGTCTATGACGGATTGCCTGCCGGCACGGCGCTCACAGAAGACCGCGTCCTCAAGCCGGACAGCCTTTATGGCGAAATCAAGCTCGACGGCGAACGGGCGCTGGCCGCGCTTTCCGGCCCGGGTTTAGCAACGGCGAGCCTGAGGCTGACCGGCGTCTACGGCCATCTGCGGCCGAACAAGTGGGATAAGCTCTTTGCCGATTATCTTGCCGGCCGGCCGGTGCCGTCGCGGGCGGGAACGGAAGTGCATGGCGACGACGTCGCAAATGCTGTTCGCCTGATGCTGGAAACCGAGGCGGGAAAGATCGACGGACAGGTCTTCAACGTCTCCGACATCCTGACCGACACAAGGGAAATCCTGGGGTCGCTGCCATTCTCCCCCTGCGAATTGCCGCCGGCGGCCGATCGCAGCGCCGTCAATGTCATGCCGACGGAAGAGCTGGAGGCGCTTGGCTGGCAACCGGGCGGCCTGCTCCTTCTGCAGCAGACGGTCAGGAAACTCGCGAACTCCCTTCCTGCGGCTGCCTGAAGCGCTGCATTCTCGCCTCCTGCTTGGCCCTTTCGATCGCCCTCCTGTGTTCCTCGGCCCATTTCTGGCCGGCGTCACCGCCCCAGAGCAGCCAGGCGATATAACCGGTGGAAGGATTTTCCTCGTCGCCGAAATTCTCGGCACGCTTGTCGACCTTGTGGCGGGTGAAATAGCTGACCATGCGCCGGATCGTCCTGTCGGAAACCGGCTTGCGGGCCTTGAAATCCTGGGCGCGCGCGATGCCGGCGGTCGTCCCGCCCCGGCGGTGTTGCGCCCGCAGCTTCAATCCCTTCTCGGCGGCGGCGGCCATTTCGGGCGGGGGAATGCGGTCGGGGCCGGTCTCCTGCATGGAATCCTCCTTCGCAGAAGAAAACCGAAGCGAACAGAGAATGTTCCGCAGGTCAGGGCTTCATATCCCCGCCCCCGCCTTGATACGGATGCGCCGATCCTCGGTCTCACTCATCGTCGAAGCTTATCCGGAACTGCGCCGCTTCGAGATCCTTCGGCGGCTGCATTCCGAGATGCTTCCAGGCGTTCGCCGTCAGCACGCGGCCGCGTGGCGTCCGCTGGATGAAGCCCTGCTGGATCATATAGGGCTCGATAATGTCCTCGATCGCATCGCGCGGTTCGGAAAGGCCGGCCGCGATCGTCTCGATGCCGACCGGCCCGCCACCGAAATTCACCGCGATCATGTTGAGGTAGCGTTTGTCGAGCTGGTCGAGGCCCATATTGTCGACCAGGAGCCGTGTCAGCGCCTCGTCGGCGATCTCCCTCGTCACCGCTTCGGCCTTCGCCACTTCGGCGAAGTCGCGCACCCGGCGAAGCAGTCGGCCCGCGATGCGCGGCGTGCCGCGCGACCGTCTGGCGATTTCCCGTGCGCCCTCGTCCGTCATGCCGAGTCCCATCAGCCGCGCGCCGCGCCGGACGATCAGTTCAAGCTCCTCGACGGTGTAGAAGGAAAGCCTGACCGGAATGCCGAAACGGTCCCGCAGCGGCGTCGTCAGCAAGCCCAGCCGGGTGGTGGCGGCGACCAGCGTGAATTTCGACAGGTCGATCTTCACCGAGCGCGCAGCCGGCCCTTCGCCGATGATGAGATCGAGCTGAAAATCCTCCATGGCGGGATAGAGGATTTCCTCGACCGCCGGATTGAGCCGGTGGATTTCGTCGATGAAGAGCACGTCGCGCTCTTCGAGATTGGTGAGCAGTGCCGCAAGATCGCCCGCCTTGGCGATGACCGGACCGGAAGTGGAGCGGAAATTGACACCGAGTTCCTTCGCCATGATCTGCGCCAGCGTCGTCTTGCCGAGACCGGGCGGGCCGACGAAGAGAACATGGTCGAGCGCCTCGCCGCGGTTCTTCGCCGCCTCGATGAAGACCTTCAGATTGGCACGCGCCTCCGCCTGGCCGGTGAACTCGTCCAGCGACTGCGGGCGCAGCGTGACATCCAGGTCTTCGCCCCGCTTTTCCGGCGATATCAGACGGGCAGGCTCACTCATGTAAGAAGTTCCATTCCAGGCACCTTGCGGGTTGCCTTCACATCGAAGGTTTTCGTGGACAGACACCCCTCTTCCAGAGAACGGCTGGCAATCATGGCATCCGCAAGGTCTGCGTTGTTTTGCTCGACGAGCCTCAATGCCTTTACGACGAGCGTGTGATTCTCGACAATCAATCCTCGCGTATGAAACAGCCTAAATTCCAGCAAATTTCCTCCAACTCGACAAATCGTCGATTCACCGCGCCAGTTCCTTCAGTCCCAGCCGGATGAGCTTGGCGCTGTCGGCGCCCTCGCCGCCGTTCTTGAGCGCTGCCGCGACGGCATTGGCCGCCTGGTCGCGCGAATAGCCGAGATTGGTGAGCGCCGACACGGCATCCGACACGGGTGCGGACGCCACGCCCTCGCCGATCTCCTGCTTGAGGCCGATATTGGTCGAGGCCTCGCCGGCAAGGGCGGGTGCCTTGTTCTTGAGCTCGGTGACGATGCGCATCGCCACCTTTGGTCCGACGCCCGGCGCGCGGGACACGGCGGTGCGGTCCTGCAGCGCGATCGCATTGGCGAGTTCGGAAGGCGTCAGGACCGAAAGCACGGCAAGCGCCACCTTGGCACCGACCCCTTGCACGCTCTGCAGCAGGTTGAACCACTCCCGCTCCAGCGCGGTCAGGAAGCCGAAAAGCTTGAACTGGTCCTCCCGCACATAGGTCTCGATGAACAGCACCACCGCCTCGCCGATGGAACCGATCCTCGAAAGCACGCGGGACGAGCAGAAGACCTCGTAACAGACACCATGCACATCAACGAGCACGTAGTCGTCACCAATCTCGTCGATAGTGCCTTTGAGCTTGCCGATCATGAAAGAGGTCCGCCAACGATAGGTTTATAAGGGATGGGTTTCGGGGGAAATGATGTCGAGTGAAGGAAAATACGCCCGGTAACGGGAAGCATCGCGGGTCAGAAGCCGGTGCGACCGGACGAGTGCATGCGCGCCGATGAGAAAATCGGGCAACGTACGCTCCCGAAGGCCGCCTACTCGACGATATTGCACATGAGCCATCCCGGCTCGATAGGCCGCGGAAAATGGCAAGGGCTCACGCACGAGATCGAGACGCGACAAAAGGAACATCAACCCCTCTTCGCTTGGCGCCATGCTGGCAAGCTCCGCCCAGACGATCGGAGTGAGGATGAATTGCGCATCAGGCTTGAGCGACAAGATCACCTGCGAAGACCATTCCTTGAACGCCGTCTCCGGGCCGAAAACATCGATGAAGATATTGGTGTCAACGAGGACCGAGGTCATCGCGCGGCCCCCTCAACCACTCCATGAACTCGTCAGTCGTCATTCCCCCCGTATCGAACATACCCGACCGGCTCTTGAGCCAAACTTCGAAATCATCTTCGTATTCGGCCTTGCCGTTGGACACAACAACGAGCCGAGCACCTTTCTCATCGGCGATAAAATCCACCTCCGACCCCGGACCGATCTTCAAACGGTCGCGGATTTCCTTCGGGATCGTGACCTGGCCTTTTTCGGTGACGCGCATGGTAATACCTCCAGGGTATTACTTATTGAGCAAGAGAGAACAAGTCAAGAACAAACTAACCGGCGAGCGCGGCGCGCATGCGTTGGCCGCCGCGGTTGTGGGCGTGGCAGATGGCGATCGCCAGCGCGTCGGCTGCGTCGTTTCCCTTGAAGTCGGCCTTCGGCATCAGGATCTTCAGCATCATGTGGATCTGCTGCTTTTCGCCGTGGCCGACGCCGATCACCGATTTCTTCACCGCATTCGGCGCATATTCCGAGACCGGCAGTCCGGCCCGCGCCGGCACGAGCATGACGACCCCCCTCGCCTGCCCGAGCTTCAGGGTCGCGACCGCATCCTTGTTGACGAAGGTCTGCTCGACGGCCGCCTCGTCCGGCTTGTAGGCGTGAACCACGTCGGCCAACCCGTCGTGGAGCTGGCATAGACGCGAGGCGAGGTCCATCTCGCCGTCCGAGGTCACGGTGCCCGATGCGACGAAACGCAGGCTGTTGCCGAGCGTCTCGATGATGCCCCAGCCGGTGCGGCGAAGCCCTGGGTCGATGCCGATAATGCGAATCGTCTCTGTCATGCGCGAAGTCTATCCTGCCTCCCCATCCAGTGCCACGAGAATGTGAACAAACCGAAAACAGCACGATAGCGGGAGCGGACACCTCTTGCGGGCGATCGAACTGCAAATCCCGGGGGTCGTATTTCTGGACACGACTGCCTAAATAGACGGTGCACCTGTCGATCATCCCGCCCAGAACAAGCCGAGACACGCCCATGATTCCCTTTTCCATTCTCGACCTTTCGCCGATCGGTGAAGGATATTCCGTGCGCGACGCGCTCGACCAGTCCCGCCGCATGGCGATCAAGGCGGAGGAAGAGGGTTACAAACGCGTCTGGCTCGCCGAACATCACGGCATGCCGGGCATCGCCAGCGCCGCCACGTCGCTGGTGATCTCCCATGTGGGCGCGGCGACGAAGACGATTCGCGTCGGCTCGGGCGGCATCATGCTGCCCAACCACTCGCCGCTCGTCATCGCCGAGCAGTTCGGCACGCTGGAAGCGCTGTTGCCCGGCCGCGTCGATCTCGGTCTTGGCCGTGCGCCCGGCACCGACATGCGCACCGCAAGCGCGCTCCGCCGCAATCTGGAAGCGGGCGCGGAAAACTTTCCGCACGACATTCTCGAACTGCAGCGGCTGCTCGACGCGCCGGAAAAGGACCAGGGCCTGCTCGCCGTGCCGGGCATGGGCGCGCATGTGCCGATCTGGTTGCTCGGTTCCAGCCTCTACAGCGCCCATCTCGCGGCGGCCCTCGGCTTGCCCTATGCCTTCGCGTCGCATTTCGCGCCCGACATGCTGATGGAGGCGATTGCCATCTACCGCGAGCGGTTCCAGCCTTCGCTGGAGCTCGAAAAGCCCTATGTCATGGTCGGCGTAATGGGGGTCGCGGCGGGGACGGATGCCGAAGCGCAGCGCTACTTCACCTCGTCCCAGCAGCAGTTCGTGAACCTGCGCAAGAACGTCCGGACGCCATTCCCCAAGCCGATCGACAGCATGGAGGGTTTCTGGACGCCGATGGAAAAGATGAACGTCGAGCACACGCTGCGCTACGCTGCCGTCGGCTCGGTCCCGACGATCACCGCAAAGCTCAAGGATTTCCTTGAAGAGACCCAGGCGGACGAGTTGATCATCTCCATGCCGATCCACGACATCGACGCGCGCCTGCGCTCGGTGGAACTGTTCGCGACCCTGCCGATGATGGAAAAGGTGAAGGGATGACAAAAGGCGGGCTGGTTCGACCAGCCCGCCCTTTCCGGTTCCGCGTTCAAGCGTTGCTCAAGCAGAGAGCTTGGCCATGACCTCGTCGGAGACTTCGAAATTCGAATAGACGTTCTGCACGTCGTCGTCGTCTTCCAGGCTGTCGATGAGCTTTAAGAGCGACTGCGCCCTTTCCTCGTCGACCTCGATCGTGTTCTGCGGTTTCCAGATCGCCTTGACCGTCTCGGCCTCACCGAGCGTTCCTTCGAGCGCCTTCGACACTTCGCCGAGGCTTTCGAAGGCGCAGATGATCGTATGGCCGTCCTCGTCGGTGGTCACGTCGTCGGCGCCCGCTTCGATCGCCGCTTCCATCACCTTGTCCGCATCGCCGGCGCCCGGCTTGTAGGTGATCTCGCCCACATGGTCGAAGGAGAAGGAGACCGAACCGGTTTCGCCAAGCGCACCGCCTGCCTTGGTGAAGATCGAACGAACGTTGGAAGCCGTGCGGTTGCGGTTGTCGGTCAGCGCCTCGACGATGATCGCCGTGCCGCCCGGGCCGTAGCCCTCGTAACGGACGGAATCATAGGTTTCGGCATCCGCGCCGGACGCCTTCTTGATCGCGCGATCGATATTGTCCTTCGGCATCGACTGCGCCTTGGCGTTCTGGATCGCCAGACGCAGCGCCGCATTCATGGCAGGGTCCGGAAGGCCCGTCTTCGCGGCGACGGTGATTTCGCGCGCAAGCTTGGAGAACAGCTTGGACCGGATCGAGTCCTGCTTGCCCTTGCGGTGCATGATGTTTTTGAACTGTGAATGGCCAGCCATGGCACCCCTGACGCTTTAGCTTGTTTGGGAATGGCGCCTTATAATTTCGAAGCCCAAGAGGTTCAAGGCTTTTCCGTCCAAGGCATTTTGCGGAGCGCCCCCCGCCGATCCCGGAACAAAACCAAAACCATGATGTTCGATCATCAAATGATCCGTTCAAGGAGACAGCCCATGGTAAGCCTCACCGAAGCCCGCGAAGCACCCGAACGTCAGCTTTGGGACGAAATCAACAGCGTCCATGCCGGCATGCTCGGCATCGAGGGTTCACACATGCATTTCCAGCCCATGGCGCCCAATGCCGACCCGAAGACCGGCACGATCTGGTTCTTCGCCAAGTCGGATACGGATCTGGTGCGCTCTATCCGCGCAGGAACGCGGGCGCATTTCTGCGTCGTCGGCAAGAACCACGATTACCACGCCTGCCTCGCCGGCCGGCTCGAGGTGCGCGGGGACCCGGCCAAGATCGACGAATACTGGAGCGCGGTAACGGCTGCCTGGTACGAAAACGGCAAGGAAGACCCGCAGCTCGCCATGCTCGCTTTCCGTGTCGAGAACGCCAAGATCTGGGCCTCCACCGACAGTTCGCTGAAATTCGGCTGGGAGGTCGCCAAGGCGAACTGGAAAGACGAGAAGATACCGGAAGTGGGAGTGAAGCAGCACCTCACCTTCCCGCAGCTCCACTAGTCCGGAGCATCGCCGCGTTCAAATCCCCTGCGGCACCAATATCGTCGGCTTCTTCGGCAGCGACCGCATGGAGACGCGGATCGTCTGCTCTTTCGCGTAGGCGATATCGAATTTGCTGTCGAACATGGCGAGGAACCGGTCAAGCGGCGGCCCCCAGCGGTGCATGGGAAGGATCAGCGACGAACGCAGCCGCTGCACGACGCGGCTCATGCTGTCCGCCCCCATCGTCAGTCCGCCGTCGACCGGCACCATGAGGACGTCGAGCCGGCCGATCTCCGTATATTGCTCTTCCGTGAGCTCGAAATGCAGGTGGCCGAGATGGCCGATACAGAGGCCCGCCACCTCGAAGATGAAGATCGAATTGCCGTTTTCCTCGATGCCGCCGCCCCAGGAGCGGATATCCGAGACGACGTTGCGGATGTAGACGTCACCGACCGTCAGATGATGCTCGGCCTTTTCGCCCGGCACGTCGCTCCAGCCGTGCAGCACATGCTTGATGCCCGGATCGGGGCTGAGCGTATAGTGGGTGGAATGGGCCTTGTTCATCGTGACCACATCCGGCAGCCGCCGCGGCTGGTAGGCTCCGCTGTAGTCGGTCGCGATCCCAACCCCTTCCGGCGTCTCGATGAAATAGGTGGAATGGCCGACGAAGGAGATCTTCACCTCCTCCCTGTCGGCGAGGCTCAACTTCTTCCCCGCCTGCGCCAGCTGCAGGTCGGACGGTTTGAAGCTTGCGAACATGACGCCTGGCAGCTTGCTTGCGATCGCCTGGCACTGGCTGACAGGCAGGCCGGCGTCCTGCGCGAATACGGCAAAGGCCGAAAGAAAAAGGCAGGAAAGACCGAATGCGAGAGCCCGTAGCATCGTGCTGCTCCTAGAAGAACTGCGGCTGCGCTCATTTCCGGCCGGAAAGATGCGGCAATGCGAAAGACCGGTCCAGCCGGAATTATCGCAGCCGGCCTCACAATTCTGTCATTGGTGGAGGTCATGGAATTGATTATTGAAAAGAGGCGCGGCCGCCTGAAACAAAGTCGCCGGCACCCCGTGTTGAGCAGTGTGGAAAGGATATTTCGATGAGGCACGATATCGAGATCAGGACGGCGGACGGCACCGCCGGGGCCGCGGTCATCAAGCCGGAAGACGGCGCGGCGACCGACAAGGGCGTCATCATCTACATGGATGCATTCGGCCCGCGCGAAGCGCTCTACGACATGGGACAGAGGATCGCGGATGCCGGCTATGTCGTGCTCGTTCCCGACCTCTTCTATCGCGCCGGCCCCTATGGCCCGTTCGATGCCAAGAAAGCCTTCAGCGAGGAAGCCTCAAAGAACCTGCTCATGGGCATGATGCGCTCGACGAGCCACGAACTGACCGCCCGCGACGGCGCCGCCTTCATCGAAGCACTCACGCAGGAAGGCGCGACCGGCCCGATCGCGGCCGTCGGTTACTGCATGGGCGGAGGCCGTGCGCTGACCGCCGCCGCCCGTTATCCCGACCGCGTCAAGGCGGCCGCCAGCTTCCACGGCGGCAACCTGGCAAGCGACGCGGACGACAGCCCGCACCGGCTGGCCGACAAGATCAAGGCGCGCGTCTATGTGGGCGTCGCCGGCGTCGACAACTCGTTCCCGCCGGAACAGTCCGCCCGTCTTGCGGAAGCCCTGCGCCTGGGTGGCGTCGACCACGTGATCGAGAATTACGTCGGCATGGCGCACGGCTGGGCGGTGCCGGACCACGGCGTCTACGACGAGACAGGTTCCGAACGGCATTTCAAGCGCTTGCTGACGCTGCTCGAGGAAGCGCTGTAGGCAAGGGATTACATAGGGAGGAGGACAATCCATGTATTACGCCATCCTGGCCTATCACGCGGAGGGCGTGGTCGAATCCTGGACCGAGGAGGAGGATGCGGCGCTGATGACCGAACTGCTGCAGGTGAACGACCGCCTCGTCCGGGAAAAATCCCTGGGGCCGGCCGCGCGGCTCGGCCCCACCAGGGGCGCCGTCACCTTGCGGGGAAAAGGTGACGGCATCGTCACCGACGGTCCCTTCGCCGAAACCAAGGAACAGCTGGTCGGCTTCTATGTCGTGGATTTCCCGACGCTGAATGACGCCGTCGCAGCGGCGCGCGACCTGCGCCGCGCCAACCCGACAGCGGTCTACGAGATCAGGCCGATTTCGCTCTACCTACCCGGCGCCCCTCTGCAGACCGAAGACGGGGGCTGACGGAATACCAAGGGGCGGCTTCCAAATGCCCTGGCATATGCGACGTCATCCTCGGGCTTGACCCGAGGATCTGCTCGCCTCGCCAGGCTGTTGTTTATCTGAATAACCTCGAGAGCGTGGGCAGGCGACAGTCTGATGGCGGCTCCGGGCCACTCTTTCAGTTGAAGTCTCGTCTAATTCCAGAACGACGGAATGGTCTCGGCGAGCCGCGGTCCGATCCGCAGCGGCGCAATCTTTTCCGCCAGACCGGTGGCATCTGAAATCTCGATGCCGAGGCCGCAAAGCGTGGCAGGCCCCGACGCCGCTTCGAAACGCCCCTTCGGCATTTTGGAGATGAAGCGGTTGAGCGGCTCTTCCTTGTCCATCCCCAGCGACGAATCGTAGTCGCCGCACATGCCGGCATCGGACATATAGCCGGTGCCGCCGTTCAGGATCTGGCAGTCGGCTGTCGGCACATGCGTATGGGTGCCAACCACGAGGCTGGCGCGGCCGTCCACGAAATGCCCGAAACACTGTTTCTCGCTGGTCGCCTCCGCATGGAAGTCGAAGACGATCGCATCCGCCTGTTCCTTCAGGGGAGCCGCATCGAGGATGGCCTCGGCACTCTTGAACGGATCGTCGAGCTCCGGATGCATGAAGACGCGGCCCATGATGTTGGCGACCAGCACGCGCGCCCCGTTGCGGGCATAATAGAGGCCGGAACCCCGGCCCGGCGTACCGGCGGGATAGTTGGCGGGCCTGAGGAACTGATCGTGACGGCCGGCGAAACCGACCGCGTCCTTCTGGTCCCAGACATGGTTTCCGGTCGTCACCACGTCGGCGCCGGCATTGACCGTTTCCAGGAAAATCTCTTCCGTGATGCCGAAACCGCCGGCGGCATTCTCGCCGTTGACGATGACGAAATCGAGCTTCAGGTCGGCGACGAGGCCGGGCAGCTTTTCCCAGACCGCCGTGCGGCCGGTCTTGCCCACCATGTCACCCAGAAACAAAAGGCGCATTCTTATCCAATCTATGCCTGGCCCTTATCTGCGAAAGGCCGGTAGCCGCTCTCCGTCAGGATCGCGTCTAGTCTGATATCGTGAGGTTCAAAGGGAACAGATGCCACTTCCTGGCAGTCGAACGCAATGCCGACAAGCCTCGGCCTCAGCCCTTTTTGATGCAGACGGTGAATCGCCCGGTCATAATAACCGCCTCCATAGCCGATCCGGTGGCCTTTCGCATCGAAGGCCGAAAGCGGCATCAGCATGACATCCGGGTCGAGCTCGGCCGCCTCCGGCCCCGGTCCGAACGTGCCGAACGTGCCGGGCACCAGCTCCCCGCCACGGATGAGTTCGCGGAAGACGATGGTCCGCTTGTCGAGGATGACCGGCACGCAGAGCCGCGCGCTGCGGTCCCGCAGGAACGCCATCAGCGGACGCGGATCGACCTCCGAGCGGATCGGCAGGAAGCCCGAGACGATGGTGCCGGCAGCGATCTCGATCACCTCCGCTCCATAGGCCGCGACCGCAAGGCTCTTCTCGATCCGCTCGACCGGCGGAATTGCGTCGCGGGCGGCAAGCCGCCCCGCGCGCAGTTCCGCCTTGGTCCTGCCGCCGTCCATCACGCCCTTTCCGCCATCTTCTTGACGAGCAGCTTGTCGATGCGGCGGCCGTCGAGGTCGATGACCTCGAACGTCCAGCCATGGCTTGAAAATCGTTCCCCGAGCTCCGGCAGATGTTTCAGCTCGTCGAGAACGAAGCCGGCGACGGTCTCGTAGCCCGGGTCTTCCCCGATCGGAACGCCCATCTGCGCGGCGAACTCGTCGACCGGCATCCAGCCGGCGACGAGGAACGAACCGTCGTCGCGCGGCACGATCGCCGGCTCCTCCTCCTCGTCCTCCTGGAAGACGCCGGTGATCGCCTCGAGGATATCGCCTGAGGTGATGATGCCTTCGAAATGACCGTATTCGTCGTAGACCAGGGCCATATGCGCCGGAGCGCGGCGCAGCGCCTGGATGACGTCGAGCGCGCCCGTCAGGTCGGAGACGACCGGCGCCTCGCGCATGAGCGACGGCAGATCGAAATGCCTGTCGCCGGCGATGAAATCGTAGGCGTCCTTGACGAAGAGCACCCCGAGGATCTCGTCGGAACTGCCCTTGCGAACCGGCAGGCGCGAGCGCTGCGTCGCCCGAAGCTGGGCGCGCAGCTCCTCCAGTTCGTCCTCTGTATCGACGACCTCGACGTCGCGGCGCGGCGTCATCAGGCCGCGTGCCGTGCGGTCGGCAAGCCGCATGACGCCGGAAATCATGGCGGACTCTTCCGTCTCGATGACGCCGGCGCTCTGGGCTTCGGCAAGCACGGTGCGGATTTCCTCGTCGGTCACCCGATCGCCGGATTCGCCCCTCTGGCCCAGTATGCTGAGCACGGCTCGACCGGAAATGTCCAGGAACCAGACAATCGGCGCACCGATGCGCGACAGAAACATCATCACCGGAGCGACGCGGGCGGCCACCGTCTCCGGCGCGCGCAACGCGATCTGCTTGGGGACGAGTTCGCCGATGATCAGCGACAGATAGGTAATGACGACGACCACGGTGCCGACGCCCAGCCAGCCGGCCAGATTGCCCGACATTCCCTGCGCTTCGAGCCAGGCGGTGAAGCGCGTGCCGAGCGTGGCGCCGGAAAAGGCGCCGGAGAGAACGCCGACCAATGTGATGCCGATCTGGACGGTGGAAAGGAAGCGGCCGGGATCTTCGGCGAGGCGTATGGCCGTTGCCGCCCCCTTGTTGCCTTGTTCGGCCATGACTTTCAAACGGACGGGGCGGGATGAAACGACGGCGAGTTCCGACATTGCCAAAACACCATTCAGAACGGTGAGTGCAATGACGATGATGATTTCGGTTAACAAAAGAGGCTCTTTAGCTAGGACAATATTCCTGCACGCGAAACGCAATGGGCCGCTTTTGAGAGCGGCCTGCCTCGACACGATCGCGCGTGAAGCGCCTCGCCGGCAAAGTTTCGCGCACAGCTCGAAAAACCGGGGAGCGGTTCTCGGAGCTGTGCACCTTCACTTGCAACGGGAAATCATAGGGTCGCGCTCCGTCCTTTGCAATGGCTGGAACAAAATCATGCAAGGACACTCAGCTTTTTCAGCTCAGGCTGACCGTCAGTTCGGCGCGGGTGCCGGCCATGTTCGGCACGTAATGAATGGAGGAGCCGAGCGTCACGGCCATGGACTTGACGATGCGGCTGCCGAGTCCGGTGCCCTTCGGCTGGTCGCCCTCGCGCCAGCCGATCCCGTCATCCTCGACGGCGAGAAGCGCGCTTTCCTCGCCCTGACGCTTCAAGAGCACCCGCACCTCGCCTTCGGCGCCCGCCGGATAGGCGTATTTCAAGGCATTGGTGAGGAGCTCAGTGACGATCATGCCGACGGAGACGGCGCGGTCGGATGTCAGCAGGACCGGTTCCGCCTCCAGCCGGATCGACGGCCCCTGCTGGTCGTTGACCGTACCCCGGACCTCGCGCACCAGCGTTCCGAGATATTTGTCCATCTCCACATGACGGACGTCGTCGGACGTATAGAGGCTGCGATGCATGCCGGCGATCGCGGTGATGCGGGCCTGCGTTTCGGCAAGGGCAGCCTTGACGTCCTCGTTCCTGCTGCTCGAAACCTGCAGGCGGATGAGCGCCGCGACCAGCGCCAGGCTGTTGGCGACGCGATGGTTGACTTCGGCGAGCAGCACTTCGGCGCGTTCCTTGCCGAGACGGATTTCCTGATCCGCCTTCTCCTTGGCACGGCGCAGATCCGCCGTGGTGATCGCCTGCGCGATCGCACTTTCCATCAGCGGCCAGAACTCGTCGCCGACCGTCTTGATGACGTAGTCGGAGGCACCGTTCTTGAGCGCGTCTATGGCAATCTTCGCGTCGCTGGAGCCGGTGACGTAGATGACGGGGATGATCGACTCCTGCTCCTTCAGCCGGTGCAGGATGTCGAGGCCGACGCCGGTCTTGAGATAGTGGTCGAGAACGACGACGTCGATACCGCCTTTCTCGACCGCTTCCATCGCCGATGCCGCATCGACGGCATGCACGACTTCATAGCCGGCACGGCCGAAATGGCGTTCGGCAAGCCTGGCAAGGGCAAGGTCGTCATCGACGTAAAGAATGGTTTGCGGCATCGCTTCTCGTCATTGTCCCGGGATCTGCATCACGGCAAAGAACAGCCCGAGCTGTCGGATGGCATGGGCAAAGCCATCATAGTCCACGGGCTTGGTGATATAGACGTTGGCGCCGAGGTCGTAGCAGCGCTGTATTTCCCGCTCGTCGTCCGTCGTCGTCAGGATGACCACCGGCAGGCGTTTCGCGTGTACGTTGGATTTCACCTTCTCGAGGATATCTATACCAGACATGTCCGGCAGATTTAAGTCGAGCAGAATGAGGAGATAACGCTCCTGGTTGAGCGTGCCCAAGCGGTCCGGTCCGAGGATATAGTCGAGCGCGTCATTGCCGTTGGTGAAGGGAACGATCTCGTTGTTGACGCCGGCGCGGCGGACATTCTTCTCGATCAGGCGCGCATGCCCCTCGTCGTCCTCGATCATGACGATGGTGACTTCTTTTCCGGCAGCCTTCATGGCCCATGACTCCTGACATATTGGGACAAATCCGTGGGCAGGCGGATGATGAACGTCGCTCCGCCGCCCAATGTGGACGTCACCGTAATCTCGCCCCCTAAATTTCTGACTAACGAACGCACATGGGCAAGCCCGATGCCCTCGCCTGGTCTGTCTTGAACGCCCGAACGCCGGAAGAGTTCGAAAACCCGCTCGTGATCCTCCGGCGCGATGCCTCGGCCGTTATCGGCAATCTCGATGCGAATGGAACTCCGCCCGGTCTGCACGGCCTTGACCGAAAGCGTGAGCGGCCGGTCGGGATGCTTGTATTTCACCGCATTGTCGAAGAGGTTGCCGAAGATTTGTTCCAATGAAAATCGGTCGGTAATAAGGCTGCGTACCCCGCCGACCGAAATATTGATTTCATCCCCGGCCTCATTGACCTGATGGTAGATGCTGGCGGCCGTCGTCTCCAGAAGGTCCTGCAGGTCGATCTTCTCCGGCTTCAGCTCGCGCCGCCCGTCGCGGGAAATCTTCAGGATGGCGTTGATGAGGCTGTCCATCTTCTTCGTCGACGACCGGATGAAGCCGATCGCCTCCGGCAGGTCCTGCTCCACCGCCTGTCTTGCTTCGAGCACGTCGTTTTCGGTGATCTGCGTGCCGTCGGCCAGCACGTAGGTGCCGATCGACTTCAGTGTCGCCTCGAGTTCGCTCGTGAAGCCCATGATGTTGACGAGCGGTGCGCGCAGGTCATGCGAAACGATGTAGGCATAGCGCTGGATCTCGCGGTTCGCCTGGATGAGATCGTTGGTGCGCTCGTTGACCCGCTCTTCGAGCCCGGCATTGAGTTCTTCCACTTCGGCCCGCGCATTCTGCAGCTCGTGCACGTGCTGGACGACGATGGCGATCGCACCGCCGAGCACCAGAACGATGACCAGTCCGCCGCCGATCGTGAACCACTGGAGCGACCTTGCGGAATCGTTGAGTTCCTCGACTCCGGTGGCCAGCCGCTCGTCCATATCCCGCAGGGCCTGGTTGAGGATGACGATGATTCTCCCCATCACCTGGCGGCCGTAAGCCCCCTTGACGATCGCAACGGCCCCGGCGAAATCGCCGCGCCGGCCGAGTTCGATCGTGCCGCCCATCTCCTGCAGCTTCTCCTCCAGCAGCCGCTCGAGCTCATCCACCGGCACCTGGACGTCCCCCTGAGTCGCCAATGTCGCCTTCAAGCGGTCGCGGATCTCCGGCAGCGCGATGGAAGCGCTCGTATAAGGGGTGAGGAATGCCTCGTCCTGTGTGAGGAGATAGCCGCGCTGGCCGGATTCGGCCGCCCTGAGGGAGGCGATCATGTCGGCGGCCGCGCTGCGGACGTTGCGCAGCTTCACCACGTCCTGGAAATAGGATTGCGTCATCCCGGCCATGAAGAAGGACGAGAGCACGATCGCGATGAGGATGGCACTGCCGATCAGAAGCATCAGCAGCGAGGATCGGGCGAAGGTTGTATTCGAGAACGGCATTGAAACAGGCCCGCAGAGGAACGGAACGCAAGAACTTGGAGGGCCGGCGGCCGTTGTCAAGCACCTGACCGGGCGGATGTCCGCGCAGGCGACAGGCTGAGGGAAAAGCACCGAAAGCGCGATCCGCGACGACCGATGGATGTTTACGATCCTGGGCGCCTACAAACGTAGGTGGGCACCGTGTGTCCAGGCCCACGGGCCTGGTCAGGGACAGCTCCCTTTGGATCGAGTATGGCCCCAGGGATTGTGGTTCCTGTCGGGAAGCGCAGACCGCGACGGCCAATATAGGAAAGAAACCGGTTTCGCGCCAGTGGGGGAGCGGCGCTTTTTACCGGCTCGTCAGTTCACCGAGGCAGGCGCGCGGCCGTTGATCCTGGCCGTCAGGCTTTCGAGCCGTGAGGCGATCTCACTGAGCGCGGAAACGACGATCTGCTCGTTGTGCTGCTGGGTTTCGAGCGCACCGTCGCGGTTGGCGTTGAGTGCCGCGACCTCGGCTTCCAGCTTGCCCACCTTGCGCGTCAGCTCGGACAATTCGTCCATGATCATGATGCCGGCCATGACGGTGATCCTCAGATCGCCGATCTCGCCGAACTGGCTCTTCAGGTGAGCGACATAACGGTCGAACCGGGCGGCAAGCTCGGTCAGGTGGTCCTCCTGCCCCTCTTCGCAGGCCATGCGATAGGCCTTGCCGTCGATCGTCACCGTTACCTGCGCCATGGCATTCCCCTCGGTCTCATTGTCGCATCAGCGATCGAGCACGGCGCGGATGGTCTCCATCGCCGTCACCAGTCGCCGTGAGACTTCCCGGTTCACCTCTTCCAGGCGATTGGCACGGAACTGCGACTGGTCGAGTTCCTGGGCGAGGCGCGCCCGGTCCGCATGCACCCGGCGGACCTCGCCTTCCACTTCATGGGCTTCACGCTGACGCTCGATCCGCGCATCGACGGCGCTCTCGAGGCCGCCGATCGCCGCCTTGAGCTCCGAGATCGCCGCGTCGATCGTCTTTTCCGCCGACATTAGAGGCCTTTCGATGCGCAACCGGGGCGAATCGCACCGTCTGCTTCCCAATAAGCGCCGCAGACTATTCACGGGTTGTCGGCCGGTCAATCAATCCGGGCACACCGGACCTGTTCTAACTGTGGATCGTTACCTATGTTTCCGGCATCATCGGGGCTGCACAGAATTCGGGCAGGCTGCGGGAAACTTCGCCATCATAACGCCAATGAGCCGGTGCTTTTGTTGACTTGCGCGTTGCACCTGCTAAGGATCAGCCGCTCCCCGACGGTCCGGAAGGACCGCGACCGACACCCGGAAAAAGCGGATTAGCCATGACCTCTCGCGACAAACATAACCGGATGGCGAATGCGATCCGATTCCTTGCCATGGATGCTGTGGAGAAGGCCAATTCCGGCCATCCCGGCCTGCCGATGGGCGCTGCCGACATCGCGACCGTGCTCTTCACCCGCTACCTGAAATTCGACCCGAAGAACCCGCTCTGGCCGGATCGCGACCGCTTCGTGCTCTCCGCCGGCCATGGTTCCATGCTCCTCTATTCGCTCCTCTACTTGACCGGCTACGAGGACATGACGATCGAGGACATCAAGCAGTTCCGCCAGCTCGGCTCCAAGACCGCCGGCCATCCGGAATACGGCCACGCTTCCGGCATCGAGACGACCACCGGCCCGCTTGGCCAGGGCATCGCCAATGCCGTCGGCATGGCGATCGCCGAGCGCAAGCTCGAAGAGGAATTCGGCTCCGACCTGCAGAACCATCATACCTATGTGCTCTGCGGCGATGGCTGCCTGATGGAAGGCATCAGCCAGGAGGCGATCGCGCTTGCCGGCCACCTGAAGCTCAACAAGCTCGTCCTCTTCTGGGACAACAACAGCATCACGATCGACGGCCCCGTCAGCCTCGCCGACTCGACCGATCAGATCATGCGCTTCAAGGCAGCGCACTGGAACACGATCGAGATAGACGGCCATGACACCGACCAGATCGCCGCGGCGATCGAGGCCGCCCAGAAATCCGACCGTCCGACCTTCATCGCCGCCAAGACGATCATCGGCTTCGGCGCCCCTAACAAGGCCGGCACCCACAAGGTGCACGGCTCTCCGCTCGGCGCAGACGAAATCGCCGCGACCCGCAAGGCCCTGAACTGGGAGGCGGAAGCCTTCGTGGTCCCGTCCGACGTGCTGGATGCATGGCGCCTCGCCGGCCTGCGCTCCACCACGACCCGCAAGGAATGGGAAGACCGGCTTGCCTCGGCACCCGCCGAAAAGAAGGCCGAGTTCGTGCGCCGCTTCGCCGGCGACCTGCCCGGCAGCTTCGACGGCGCCATCGACGCCTTCAAGAAGAAGATCATCGAGAACAACCCCACGGTCGCGACCCGCAAGGCTTCGGAAGACGCGCTGGAGATCATCAACGGTCTCGTTCCGGAAATGCTCGGCGGCTCCGCCGACCTGACGCCCTCGAACAACACCAAGACCAGCCAGATGAAGTCGATCACGCCGACCGATTTCTCCGGCCGCTACATGCACTGGGGCATCCGCGAGCATGCGACGGCCGCGGCGCTCAACGGCATTTCGCTGCATGGCGGCCTCATCCCCTATTCCGGCGGCTTCCTGATCTTCTCGGATTATTGCCGTCCGTCCGTCCGCCTCGCCGCTTTGATGGGCATCCGCGTCGTCCACGTGTGGACGCATGACTCGATCGGCGTCGGCGAAGACGGCCCGACCCATCAGCCGGTCGAGCATCTCGCCTCGCTGCGCGCGATCCCGAACCTGCTCCTCTTCCGCCCGGCCGACGAGACCGAGACGGCGGAATGCTGGCAGATCGCACTCAAGGAAAAGCACCGTCCGTCCGGCCTGGCCCTTACTCGCCAGAACCTGACGCCGGCCCGCAAGACCTATGAAGAGAAGAACCTTTGCGCCAACGGTGCTTACGAGCTTGTCTCGGCCGCCGACGCCAAGGTGACGATCTTCGCTTCCGGCTCGGAAGTCGAGCTGGCGCTGAAGGCTCAGGCAACACTCGACGGCAAGGGCATTACGACCCGCGTCGTCTCCGTTCCCTGCGTCGAACTCTTCCTGGAGCAGCCGGAAGACTACCGGAATGCGATCATCGGCAATGCGCCGGTCAAGATCGCCGTGGAGGCAGCCGTCCGCGAAGGCTGGGACCACTTCATCGGACCGAAGGGCATCTTCATCGGCATGAAGTCCTTCGGTGCCTCGGGCCCGGCCAAGGACCTCTTCAAGCATTTCGGCATCACCGCGGAAGCGGTCGTCGAAGCCGCCGAGAAAGAGCTCGCCTGAGCCGAAGCCATTCACCTAGAGAGAGTTAAAGCGGAGTATCAAGAAATGACAGTCAAGGTTGCCATCAACGGGTTCGGCCGCATCGGCCGCAACGTTCTGCGCGCCATCGTAGAGTCCGGCCGTACCGATATCGAAGTCGTCGCGATCAATGACCTCGGTCCGGTCGAGACCAACGCCCACCTGCTGCGTTACGACTCCATCCACGGGCGCTTCCCTGCTGAAGTGAAGGTCGAGGGCGACACGATCGCCGTGAACGGCGGCAAGCCGATCAAGGTGACCGCGATCAAGGACCCGGCAACCCTGCCGCACAAGGATCTCGGCGTCGATATCGCGCTGGAATGCACGGGCATCTTCACCGCCCGCGACAAGGCTGCCGCGCATCTGACGGCCGGCGCCAAGCGCGTCATCGTTTCGGCTCCCGCCGACGGTGCGGATCTCACAGTGGTCTACGGCGTCAACCACGACCAGCTCACCAGGGACCATCTGGTCATCTCCAACGCCTCCTGCACGACCAACTGCCTGGTTCCGGTCGTCAAGGTTCTGCACGACCTGATCGGCGTCGACCACGGGTTCATGACGACGATCCATTCCTACACCAACGATCAGCCTTCGCTCGACCAGATGCACAAGGATCTGTATCGCGCCCGCGCTGCCGCCCTTTCCATGATCCCGACATCGACCGGCGCGGCCAAGGCGGTCGGCCTCGTCATGCCGGAATTGAAGGGCAAGCTCGACGGCAGCTCGATCCGCGTGCCGACTCCGAACGTCTCGGTCGTTGACCTCAAGTTCGTCGCAAAGCGCAACACGACCAAGGAAGAGGTCAACGAAGCCATCAAGGCTGCCGCCAACGGCAAGCTGAAGGGCATTCTCGGCTACACGGAAGAGCCGCTCGTCTCGCGCGACTTCAACCACGACAGCCATTCCTCGATCTTCGCTATCGACCAGACCAAGGTGATGGAAGGCAATTTCGTCCGTATCCTCACCTGGTACGACAACGAATGGGGCTTCTCGAACCGCATGGCCGACACGGCCGTCGCTCTGGCGAAGCTGATCTGATCGAATAACGCCCCACCCTTGCCCTTCCGTTCTCGGAGAGAGGTCGCGGACAGCGGAATAAGGGGCATATGCACACGAAAAACGGACCGGAAAATTCAGGTCCGTTTTTCTTTATACTTTTTTTATAGCCTGCCCTTCTCTTGCCGGAATTATTCTTCCCTAATCAAATGGTTGTATCGATTCGCCGGCCTTCCGCCGGAATCTGCCCCATTCTTGCAAAGCCGCATCGCGGCGCGGCACAGTTCCGGTTTTGCGGGAACTGCGGGCGGGGATCGTTTGGCGGCGAGGTGCGAGAGGAAGGGGACTTATAGGTGGAGGCATTTTATCTCATCCTGCTGGTCGGCACAGTGCTCGTGCTGGCAGCCGCCCTTTCGAGCCTCCTCGCCTTCCGCTTCGGCGCTCCCCTCCTCCTGGTCTTCCTGTCGATCGGCCTGCTGGCCGGCGTCGACGGCCTCGGCATCAATTTCGAGAATTATCCCTTCGCCTTCATGCTGGGGTCGCTTGCGCTGGCGATCGTGCTCTTCGATTCCGGTTTCATGACGCCGATGCACTCCTTCCGGATCGCGGCCGTCCCTTCGCTGACGCTTGCCTCGGTGGGCGTGCTGCTGACGGCCGGCATTTTCGCCGTCGCCGTCACGTTCCTTCTCGGTTTCGGCTGGTTCGAGAGCCTGCTGCTCGGCGCGATCGTCGCCTCCACCGATGCGGCTGCGGTCTTCTTCCTGCTGCGCATCGGCGGCATCAACATCCGCGACAAGGTGCGCTCGACGCTGGAAGTGGAATCCGGCACCAACGATCCGATGGCCATCTTCCTGACGGTCGCACTTTCGGAATTCATCGGCACCCGCCAGGACCTGTCCGGCCTCGACCTGCATATCCTTCTGCTCTTTATAGAGGAAATGGGGCTCGGCCTGATCTTCGGCCTGCTCGGGGGCATGATGATCGTCTGGGTGCTGAACCGCTTCACCTCCGACCGGGGGCTTGCGCCGATCTTCGTGCTGACGCTGGCGCTGCTGGTCTTCGCCTTCACCGGCGTCATGGGCGGCAGCGGTTTCCTCGCGGTCTATGTCGCGGGTATCTATTCCGGCAATCGCAGGATGTTCGCCAAGCCGCAGATCGTCCGCTTCAACGAAGGGCTGACCTGGCTTGCCCAGATCATCATGTTCCTTGTGCTCGGGCTGCTTGCGACGCCCTCCGAATTTCCGGCCATCGTGCTTCCGGCCGTCGCGCTTGCGCTTTTCCTGATCTTCGTCGCCCGGCCGATCGCGGTCTGGCTGAGCCTCCTGCCCTATGACTTCACCCAGCAGGAGATCGGTTTCGTGGCCTGGGTCGGCCTGCGCGGCGCCGTCTCCATCCTGCTCGCCATCATGCCGATCCTCAGCGGCGTGGAGAACGGCCAGCTCTATTTCAACACCGTCTTCATCATCGTACTCGTCTCGCTTCTCGTGCAGGGCTGGACGATCAAACCGGTGGCCGAAAAGCTCGGCCTCATCATCCCGCCGCGCATGGGGGCGGTCGACAAGGTGGAGCTCGACCTGCCGGGCAAGGCGACCCATGAGCTGATCTCCTACCGCGTCATGAAAGGCAGCCCGATCCTGCAGGGAGAGCGTATTCCCCGTTGGGCCATGCCCTCGCTCGTCATCCGCGACGGCCGCAGCATGCGCTACCAATATGCCGGCCGGCTGAAGGAGGGCGACCAGGTCTACCTTTTCGTGGCGCCGAACTACATCAAGCTGCTCGACCGCATCTTCGCGAGCCAGGTGCCGGTCGACGAGGACGATGCGGAAATCTTCGGCGCCTTCGCGATCTCGCCGACACGCCCAGCCAAGGAGCTCGACGCGGCCTATGGCCCCGGACTGCTCTCCCCCAACGAGCAGAACATGACGGTCGGCGACCTGATGACCTCCCGGCTCGGCGGCCGGGTCGATTATGCCGACCGCATCCGTTTCGGATCGATCATCCTGATCGTCCGAGATCTGGACGAGCACGAGCATGTCCGCAGCATCGGCATCTCGCTCGAGCCGGTGGAACCGGCCACCAACCTGCCGATCTTCATCAACATGCGCGAGATCGCCCACCGCATCCGCGACCTGGTCCGCAAATCCCGCGGCAAACCGGTGCCGGACAATGGAACGCCCCCGCCCGGAGGCCCGACGCCGGCTGCGTGAAGAAGCGAATGCAGGGCCGAATATGCGCAAGTTCGACCAAGCGCCTTGCGTCATCGGTCAGGCATAGTATGGTCCGCTCGAATTTTTCCAAAGCGAGTGGATCAACATCATGGCGGCCTTCAAAACCCTTGACGACCTCACCGATATCGCAGGAAAGCGCGTCCTCGTGCGCGTCGACCTCAACGTTCCCGTTGCCGACGGCAAGGTGACCGACGCGACGCGTATCGAGCGCGTGGCGCCGACGATCCTCGAACTTTCGGAAAAGGGCGCCAAGGTCGTCCTGCTCGCCCATTTCGGCCGTCCCAAGGGCGAGCCGGTCGCAGACATGTCGCTGTCGCTGATCGTCACCGCCGTCAACGAGGTGCTCGGCCGGAAGATCTTCTTCGCCTCCGACTGCATCGGCCCCGAGGCCGAACAGGCGATTGGCAAGATGGCGAACGGCGACATCCTGCTTCTGGAAAACACCCGCTTCCACAAGGGTGAGGAAAAGAACGACGAAGGCTTCACCGAAGCACTTGCGAAGAACGGCGATATCTTCGTCAACGACGCCTTCTCCGCCGCCCACCGCGCCCATGCCTCGACCGAAGGTCTCGCCCACCACCTGCCAGCCTATGCCGGCCGCACCATGCAGGAAGAGCTGGAAGCGCTGGAAAAGGGCCTCGGCAATCCGGCCCGCCCGGTCGTGGCGATCGTCGGCGGCGCCAAGGTGTCGACCAAGATCGACCTCCTCATGAACCTCGTGAAAAAGGTCGATGCGCTGGTGATCGGCGGCGGCATGGCCAATACCTTCATCGCCGCCAAGGGCATCAATGTCGGCAAGTCGCTCTGCGAGCATGACCTCGCCGACACCGCCAACCAGATCATGATCGAAGCGGCCGCTTCCGGCTGCGCCATCGTGCTGCCGGTCGACGGCGTCGTCGCACGCGAGTTCAAGGCAGGCGCGGCCAACGAGACCGTCGATATCGAGAACATCCCTGCGGACGCCATGGTGCTCGACGTCGGCCCGAAATCGGTGGCTGCCGTCAACGACTGGATTTCCCGTGCCGCGACGCTCGTCTGGAACGGCCCGCTCGGCGCCTTCGAGATCCAGCCCTTCGACAAGGCAACGGTGGCCGCAGCCAGGCATGCGGCGGCTCAGACCAAGGCCGGCAAGCTTGTTTCGGTCGCCGGCGGCGGCGATACCGTGGCGGCCCTGAACCATGCCGGTGCGGCCGGCGACTTCTCCTACGTCTCCACCGCCGGCGGCGCCTTCCTGGAATGGATGGAAGGCAAGGAACTGCCGGGCGTCTCGATTCTCTCGAAAACCGCCTGATCTGTCATCCCTGTGAAACGGGGCGCGGCTATATAGAGCGCCGTGCCCCGGAATTAACCGGTTTTAAAATTTTTAGATATTTTAAACGATTGAAACGATTTCAATCGTTTCAGTGCCTTAGGGCAGCATTTCCCTTTAAAAAAACTTCTGTTATCCGCGGATGGCAGCTTTAGGCAGATGTGAGCGCATTCCGCGCCAACTTTAGGGACAGGAGCGTAGTATGGTGGACGCGAAGATGTTGAACAAGATGAGTTCTGCGCCCGGATTTATTGCGGCGCTGGACCAGAGCGGCGGTTCAACACCCGGAGCGTTGCGCCTTTATGGTGTGTCCGACACCGACTATCAGGGCGACGAGGAGATGTTCCGCCTGATGCACGCCATGCGCGTCCGCATCATGAGCGCGCCCGCCTTCACGGGCGACAAGGTTATCGGCGCCATCCTGTTCGAGCGAACGATGGACGGCGATGTCGATGGTGAGGCTGTTCCCTCCTATCTATGGGAAAAGCGCGGCGTCGTGCCCTTCCTCAAAGTCGACAAGGGCCTGAATGCCGAGGAGAACGGCGTTCAGACGATGAAGCCGATGCCCGATCTGGATGCTCTCCTCATCCGCGGCCGCGAAAAGGGGATATTCGGGACCAAGATGCGGTCGGTGATCGGGCATGCCGACAAGGCCGGGATCGCCGCCGTGGTGGAGCAGCAGTTCCAGGTGGCGCGTCAGATCATCGGCCAGGGCCTCATGCCGATCATCGAGCCCGAAGTTTCCATCAAAAGCCCGACGAAGGAAGAAGCTGAAACCATTCTCCGCGACGAGATCGTGCGACAGCTCGACAAGCTTCCCGCAGGCGAGACGGTCATGCTCAAATTGACGATCCCGACGGTCGCCGATTTCTACGCTCCCCTGGTCGCCCACAAATCGGTCGTCCGCGTCGTCGCCCTTTCCGGCGGCTACAGCACCGCGGACGCCTGCGAAAAGCTCAGCCATAACCATGGCATGATCGCGAGTTTCTCGCGCGCGCTGGCGGAAAACCTGCGTGTCTCGATGAGCGACGCAGAGTTCGATGCGAGCCTGGCCGGAACGATCGATCAGATCTACGCCGCAAGCGTCAGCAAGTCCTGATGCGATGAATGCCGCCGCCGGCCAGTGCGCCTTCCCGCACCGCGCCGAGATGAACAGCCTCCCCGTCAAGGGAAGCCGGAAGAAGGAACTCGAAAAAGCCGCCTGAAGCCGGTTCTTTTCGTGGGGGAGTAAAGGGCCGTCCCGATCGGGGCGGCCCTTTCGTTTTGCGGGGTCTCCGACAAACCCGCAGGGTGAACCGAATTGGCGGGCACAGCGTTCCTCCATATGATGGAGGTAGGCCATGACAGGATTGGAAACGAAAGCCCGCGAACTCTTCGAAGATTACGGCCGGATCAGCAATGAGGCACTCGAGGATCCGTCGTCGATGGATATCGACAGGATGACGGCCTTCTTCGCCGCCTATTGCGTCGGCTCCACGCCGCAAGGGGTCTTCGGCGGCCCCAATGACGAAAAATTTCACGAGGTGATCCCGCAAGGATTTGCGCATTACCGCAATGTTGGCGGCAAGGAGATGCGGATTACGGGCATAAGCGTCACGCCGCTCAACGATCTTCATGCGGTGGCGGAGGTCGGCTGGGATTTTGCTTATGTCAACAAGGCCGGCGCAAGCGGGAATATCCGCTTCACCAACTTCTACTTCATCACATTTGCCGACGGTCAGGCCCGGATTTTTGCCTATGTCACGGGAGACGAGGAAAAGGCGATGAAGGATCACGGCCTGGTCTGATCGAAGTTCGGCCGCCGGGTCTTCCGTTTCGTTGATCGATGAATCACAAAGATTGGTTGGTGCGAGACAAGTTCGTCGTCTAACGAACTAACGAACTGCATATTCCGGGAGCTTCCGCCATGCCGACCGCCGATTTCGTCACCGTCGATGTCTTCACGATCGAACGCTTTGCCGGCAATCCGCTCGCCGTCATTCCCGACGCACGCGGACTGACGGACCGGCAGATGCAGGAGATCGCCGCGGAATTCGGTTATGCGGAAAGCACCTTCGTGCTGCCGCCGGAGAATGTGGAGAACAGTGCCCGGGTGCGCATCTTCACGCCGACGATGGAAATCCCCTTCGCCGGCCATCCGAATGTCGGCACCGCCTTCGTGCTCGGCAGGCAGGCGGAACTCTTCGGCAAGCCGGCGGACGAGAAACTCCGCTTCGAGGAAACCGCTGGCCTCGTCGAGATCGAGCTGCTGCGCGAAGCGGGCGAAGTGACGGGCGCCACCATCCGCGCTCCGCGCCCGCTTGAAATCGGCGATGACGTGACGCCCGAGCTGATAGCCTCCTGCGCCACAATCATGCCGGCCGATATCCGCACAGCCGACCACGGGCCGGTCTTCGCCTCGGTCGGCCTCGCCTTCGCGATCGCCGAGCTCGAAAATCTCGATGCCCTCGCCCGTGCCCGGCCGAACATCACCGCCTTCCATGAGGCAGCAGCGATCCACAAGAGCGCGGCCGGCACGGATTTCCCGATCTTCCTCTATGTCCGCAGCGCCGAAAACCCCTGGGCGATCCGTGCCCGCATGTTCGCGCCGCTGGACGCCATCATGGAAGATCCGGCGACCGGCAGTGCGTCCGCCGCCCTCTCCGCCTTCCTCGTGACCCGGACGCCGGACGAGGACGCACAGGTACAGATCACCATCGAACAGGGCGTCGAGATGGGCCGCCGCAGCGTGATCGAGCTCGATGTGGTAAAGGCCGGCGGCAAGGTCACCGACGTGCGCATCACCGGCCGCTGCGTGCCGGTCATGCATGGCAGGATCGACGCCTGACTACATCGTCGTGAATTCTCTGAGAATCAGGGCGACGCTCCAGACGGCAAAGGCGAAAATCGCGAGCTTCCAGAAATCGCCGCGCCGGCGCAAACCCGGCAGGTCGAGCGGCTTGATGATCTGCACCAGCATGGCGAGGATCAGCAGGACCGAAATGGCTTTGGTCATTTGATAACGGATCTCCCGACCTCGCCCATTGCGCGCCACAGGCTGGACATTATTACACTCCACCACAGATAGCCATGAACGGGATTCGGGGGCATCCGAACATCCGCTTCCGCCTTCGTTAACGCCCGGTTCATCGGTGCGCAACAATGCTTGCGTGCAGGATTCCCAAATTCGTCACTTCGAAAGATGAGCTGACAGCACCGAAAATGAGACGAAACCTCCTTCCCGTCCTCGCCCTCCTTTGCGGTACGCTTTTTCTCTTTTTGGGCAATGGCCTGCAGGGTCTGCTGCTGCCGGTGCGCGGCTCGCAGGAAGGCTATTCCAACGAAGTGCTCGGCCTGCTCGGCACCAGCTGGGCCGCCGGCTTCGTGATCGGCTGCTTCGTTGCACCGAACGTGGTGCGCCGCATCGGCCACGTACGCGCCTTTTCCAGCTTCCTGTCGCTGATCTGCCTCAACGTGCTCTTGACCGGGCTGATGGTCGACCAGGATACTTGGCTCGTCCTGCGCGCCATCACCGGCTTCTGCACCGCCGGCACGTCGATGATCATCGAAAGCTGGCTGAACGAGCGTGCGACGCCCGAAAGCCGCGGCACGATCTTTTCCTTCTATATCTCGATCACGCTGTTCGGCGTGGTCGGCGGCCAGCTGATGGTGCCGTTCGCGGATGTCGCCGCGCCGACGCTCTTCATGGTCTGCGGCATTCTCTACAGCATCGCGGCACTTCCCACGACGCTTTCCAAGGCCGCATCCCCGCAACCGCTGAAGCGCGCCCGGCTGGATCTGCCCGCCCTCTTCAGGAATTCGCCGATTTCCTTTGTCGGCATCCTGCTGATCGGCATCGCCAACGGCGCCTACGGCACGCTCGGCGCGGTCTTCGCAACCCGTGCGGGCCTGGACCATGGGGCGGTCGCCGCCATGGTCTCGATCACCATCTTCGCCGGCGCGATCATGCAGTTTCCCGCCGGGCGCCTCTCCGACCGGATGGACCGCCGCCATGTGCTCGCCGGACTTTCGGCGGCGGCGGCGCTCGCCGGACTCGCGGTGGCACTGATCCGCCCGACGGGCGTCTATGACATCGTCGTGCTGGTGGCGATCTATGGCGCGGCCGCCAACGCGCTCTATCCGATCGCCGTCGCACATGCCAACGACTTCGCCGCGCCGGAAGATTTCGTGAAGGTCTCCGGCGGCCTGCTGCTCCTCTACGGCATAGGCACCATCATCGGCCCGACGCTCGGCGGCCCGGTCATGACCTGGGCCGGCCCGCATGCCCTTTTCGCGGTCACCGCGATGGCACATGTTCTGGTGACGGCCTATGCTATCATACGCAGCCGCCGGCGGGCGCCGGTCCCGGTCGAGGAACGCGAGGCCTACCAGACCGCGCCGGCCGCGACCTCGCAGCTTGCGACGCAGGAAAGCCTGTCGCTCGATCCGCGCGCCAATGCGGAGGCTACGACAGACAGCAGCCCAAGGAAGGACGCACCATGAGCTTTCTTGATGACGACCGCCCGAAAAAGCCGACCGCCCACGAGATCGGCTCGGATCTCTCCATGCTCTCGGTCGACGAACTCGACTCCCGTATCCGCCTGCTGAAGGACGAGATCGCGCGGCTGGAAGCGGAGAAGGAGAGGAAAGCCGCCGGCAAACGTGCCGCCGACAGCTTCTTCCGCTCGTGAAGCCCGGCCATGAGACGGATTGCACAGTATTTTCGCCCGGAATTAAGACGATATTAATCATTAACGGAGAATATAAAACCGTCCGGGCTTCCCGGACTCAGACAGTTTCACCGTTCGGCGAATGGTCTGATTTCTCCCTGTTTTACCTTGAGAGCCGCCTTTCCGCGGCTCTTCTTTTTCACCCCGCCTGCTTTACGCCTTTTCCGGCCGACCTCCCCTCGGCACTCCCGTTTCCCGCACCCCGTTTTCGGTCGGCGCCGACCGCAGTACTTCTCCCGCTTAACTACCTGTTATCTTCGGGGAAATCGTGGACATTTACCACTTCTTGTGGGTATTAACCCTTCCTTAAGAAACGCCTTGCGGTTTTCCGTTATAAGTATCATGTTCAGCCCAGTCAGAAGGGCAGCGGAACTTTTCTCCGCTGTCTCCATTGCCTGAATGTGATTGCGTTTGCAGGATGAATTCGATGTCCGAACAGGGATTGAATACCGTCAGTTTTGCCGGCCGCGCCGCTGCCTCGTCGCAGTTCAAGGCGCTTTATTCGGAAGGCATGGCGCTGGTCGAGGAGACCGCAGGCTATCTCGACGGTCCGGGCCGCACCGCCTCGAAGGTCCTGCCGCGCATGGCGTCTGTCCTCTATGCCGCAGAATCCATGCGTCTCACCACGCGGCTGATGCAGATGGCTTCCTGGCTGCTGCTGCAGCGGGCGGTCAACAACGGTGAGATGAGCCGCGACCAGGTCCTGTCGGAAAAGAGCAAGGTGCGCCTCGACGGCTTCAATGTCGACCGCAATGCGCCCGGCTGGCTCGACCTGCCGGAAGGTTTCCGCGATCTCGTCGAACGATCGCTGCGCCTGCAGAACCGCATCGCCCTTCTCGACCGTGAGATCTACCGCCCGTCCGACGCCACCGTCCTGCCGGACAACGAAAACAGCGTCCGGGCCCAGCTCAACCTGCTGCGCACCGCTTTCGGCAGCTGATTGCCGAGTGCCTCATTATCGAAAGGCAGGCCTTGAGCCTGCCTTTTTCGTTTGAGCCGGAGCGGTTGCCCGACCTCATGCCAACCCGGATGAGGAAATGCCCTTCAGATAAGCTGCGATCTCTTCGCGGCTCCTCAATCGGAATTTCGAGCCGGCAAAGCCGTCGAAGAGCTTCAGGTGCGCGTCAAAGGAATTCCAGTTGTTTTTCCGGATGCGATATTCGGAAACCCACGTCACCAGCCCTTCGAAGCTTTCCTCGCTTTCTCCGCCTTGGATGCCGCGCGTCCTGACATTCGCAACGCATTCTTCTTCACCAAGGTCGAGCCAGAGAAGCAGGCTTGACCGCGGCAGAATGACATTGACCAGCCATCCGTAGACGCCCTCCATCAGCCAAGCCTCGCCCTCCGCCAGCACCTTCACCTCTTCGATGACGACAGCCTTGTCGCGGGCGACGCCGTAGCGGCCGGGTTGCCAGTAGACGTCGTCGAGATGCACGGCTTCCATGCCGAACCGCTCCGCCAGTCGTTTGGCAAGCCAGGTCTTGCCCGATCCGCCATTGCCCATGATGACGATCCGATGGAGCGTAGGTGATAAGTCTGGCCGCTTCTCCATTCCCGGTCTCCTCCATCATGCCTAAAACAAAAAAGCCCGGCTTTCGCCAGGCTCTTCTTTTTGGTCCGCCAAGAAGCGATTAGAGGCCGAGGCCACCGAAACGCTTGTTGAACTTGGAAACGCGGCCGCCGCGGTCCATGAGCTGCTGGTTGCCGCCCGTCCAGGCCGGATGGGACTTGGGGTCGATTTCCAGGTTCATGGTGGCACCTTCGGAGCCCCAGGTCGAGCGGGTCTCGTATTCGGTACCATCGGTCATGACGACCTTGATCATGTGGTAGTCGGGATGGATGTCAGCCTTCATGTCGATATTCCTGCTCTGTGCGAGGTCCATTTGTCGCAATTGCGAGCGAGAACCCTCTTTAATAAATGAAGCCGCAGACCGGTCCGGTCACGGCTTCCCAATTTGATGCGGAGCCTATACAGGAAGGTCGCCGGAAGTACAAGTACCCGCGCGCCGTCAAAAGTGCCACGACATCGAGGGAAAAATTGGCCGAAGCCCGAGAAAACCAGCCCAGAGAACGTCAATCGGAAGAATCACAGCCGAAAGGCAAAGCGCTCAGGCCACTCGGCCGGCTCGTTCCCTATCTTGCCCGTTACAGGCCGATGGTCGCCGCAGCCGTCTTTTTCCTCGTGCTCGCCGCAGCCACCACGCTGGCGCTACCGCTTGCGGTGCGCCGCATGGTCGACCACGGCTTCGCCTCGTCGGACGGCAGCTTCATCAACAATTATTTCGGTATGCTGCTGGTGCTTGCCGCGCTGCTGGCGATCGCCAGCGCCATGCGCTACTACTACGTCATCACCATCGGCGAGCGCGTGGTGGCGGACCTGCGCCGCGAGGTCTTTTCCCACATCACGCAGCTTTCGCCCTCCTTCTACGACGTCAACCAGTCGGGCGAGATCGTCTCGCGCCTGACGGCCGACACGACGCAGATCAAGTCCGCCTTCGGTTCGGCGGCTTCGCAGGCGCTGCGCAACACCATCCTCTGTCTCGGCGCCATGGGGATGATGATCTACACGAGCCCTCGGCTTTCCGCGCTGGTGCTCGGCGCGATCCCGCTCATCGTCTTCCCGCTGGTCGGCTTCGGCCGTTCGGTCAGAAGGCGTTCCCGTGCCGCCCAGGACACACTTGCCGAAACCTCCGCCTTCGCGGCGGAAACGATCGGCGCCACCCGCACCGTCCAGGCCTTCGGCGGCGAAGCGACCGCCAGCGGCCGCTACGGCAACGCCGTCGAGAATGCCTATGACGCCGCCCGGATCGCGATCAAGGCCCGCGCGCTGCTGACCGGCTTCGGCATCCTGCTCGTCTTCGGCAGCATTGTCGGCGTGCTCTGGTACGGCGCGCAGAGCGTGCTATCCGGCACGATGACGGCCGGCACGCTCGGCCAGTTCGTGCTCTATTCGGTGATCGCCGCAAGCTCGCTCGGCCAGCTTTCGGAAGTCTGGGGCGAACTTTCCGCCGCCGGCGGCGCGGCTGAGCGCCTGACCGAACTGCTGCACGAAGTCCCGGCGATCCGCGATCCGGAAAACCCGGTCCCCCTTCCCTCCCCTTCGCGCGGCGAGGTCGAATTCGCAAAGGTCTCCTTTGCCTATCCCGCCCGCGTCAGCGCCATCACGCTGAACTCGCTCTCCTTCCGCGTGAAGCCGGGCGAGACGGTGGCGATCGTCGGGCCGTCCGGCGCCGGCAAGAGTACGATCTTTTCGCTCCTCATGCGCTTCTACGATCCAACCGCCGGTATCGTGAAACTCGACGGCGTCGATCTCCGTCAGGCGAGGCTTGCGGATCTCCGCTCCCGGCTCGCGATCGTGCCGCAGGACGTGACGATCTTCGCCGCCTCGATCCACGACAACATCGCCTTCGGGTCGCCGGATGCCAGCCGCGAAGCCGTGCGGGCCGCGGCCATCGCCGCCCAGGCCGACGAGTTCATTTCGAAGCTCGACAATGGCTACGATACGCTCGCCGGCGAACGCGGCATCACGCTGTCCGGCGGCCAGCGCCAGCGCATCGCCATCGCCCGCGCCATTTTAAAGGACGCGCCGGTCTTGCTCCTCGACGAAGCGACCTCGGCGCTCGACGCGGAAAGCGAGACGCTGGTGCAGAAGGCTCTCGACGGGCTGATGCGGAACCGCACGACGCTGGTCATCGCCCATCGGCTCGCGACCGTGCTGAAGGCAGACCGCATCCTCGTCCTGGAGGACGGCCGGATCGCGGAAGAAGGCACGCACCAGAGCCTGATCGCGGCGGGCGGGCTCTATGCCAAGCTCGCCCGGCTGCAGTTCCACGATATCGAGAGGCGAAACGCTTCGGCGCTGTGAGGGCTGATAGCCATGAACTCCATCTGGAAAAATCCGGTCATCATATCGATCGGCGAACCGCCGGCGGAAACCCGCATCGAAACCACCCAGGCGGCAGCCTGGGCGATGATCGAAGACTGGCCGGTGGAGGACGGGACAGCGCTGGATCGGGCTCTCGCGCTCTGCGCTGCGGTCGATGCAGGCAAACGCAAGCCGGAAGACGCCAGGCAGGCCTTTGTCGAAGCGGCTCGGGAAGCGGGCATCCTGATCAGGGGCTGAGCCTGCCCCGCTTGCCGACGCTTCCGGCCCAGGCGGCCGGACTGCAGCCCACCCACCCGCCGCCTTGTTCAAGGCACGCGCGTAAAAACCCATTTCACGACATATTTGCCGCTGCGTTTCATCTTGGTTTTGGTCTGTAGATCGACCGGGCCGCCGAGGAGGGCTTCGGCATTCTCGAAGGCCTGGCGTGCCTCGGCCATCGCCTTGTGATAGGCACTGTTGTCGCGCTTGGGGCTGTCGGCAACCGCCTTCACAAGGGCGGTCATGTCCGGCTTGTCTTCGGCCATGGATGGGTCTTGCTCCGTTACGCGAAGGTCAGCCGGATTACCGCTCGGTCAGCTTCAGCTCGATGCGCCGGTTCTGGGATTTCGCTTCCGGCGTATCGCCCTCCGCGATCGGCTGGAATTCGCCGAAACCGGCCGCGACGAGACGATTGGCCGGCACGCCCTTGGAGATCAGGTATTTGACCACCGAAGTAGCGCGGGCGGACGAAAGCTCCCAGTTGTCGCGATAACGGCCGGTGCCCAGAAGCGGCGAATTATCCGTATGGCCGTCGACACGCAGCACCCAGTTGATTTCGGCGGGAATTTCCTTAACGAGATCGAGAAGCGCCGAAGCGAGCTTGTCCATCTCGGCACGGCCTGGATCGTCCAGCTCGCTGCCCCCGACGGGGAAGAGCACTTCCGACTGGAAAACGAAACGGTCGCCGACGATGCGGATGTTCTCGCGGTCGGAGAGGATCTCGCGCAGGCGCCCGAAGAAATCGGAGCGGTAGCGGTTCAATTCCTGCACGCGCTGCGCCAGCGCGACGTTCAGTCGCCGGCCGAGATCGGCGATCTGCGCCTGCGAGGATGCATCCTTGGCCTCGGACGCCTGCAGCGCCTGTTCGATGGCAGCGATCTGCGCACGCAGCGCGGCGATCTGCTGGTTCAGAAGCTCGACCTGGCTTGCGGCGCGGGCGCTTAGCTGCTGTTCCTGGCCGAGCTGCGTGGTGAGCTCGCCGATGCGGGCGTTGGCGGCATCGCTGCTGCCCGTGCCCTGGTTCAGCAATTGTTGCAGCCGGGAACGCTCGGCTTCGGAGGAGGCAAGCGAGGATTGCAGATTGGCGAGCTGGTCTTCCACGTCCTGGCTGTTGCTCTTTTCGAGCGCCAGTAGCTCGGTCAGCTCGGCGATCTGGCTGTTCAAGCGGTTCAGCACCTCGTCGCGGCCGGTGATTTCGCGGCTCAGAAGAAACTGCGCCAGCACGAAGACGGTGAGCAGGAACATGATGGCGAGCAGCAGCGTGGACAAGGCATCCACGAAGCCCGGCCAGTAGTCGACACCCCGCTCGCGACGGCGGTTCTTGGCAAGCGCCATCGCTTATTTTCCTCCGATCTTGTCGGAGAGCCGGTCGAGCGTGCGGCGCATGGCTTTCGCCTCTTCCTGCTGCGCCTCGATCCAGTCGCGCAGCATCTGCTGCTCGTTGCGCATGTTCTTGACGAGGCCCTGGATGCCTTCGGCGAGGTTGGCCATGGCGGACAGCGAGCGGTCGCTCTGCGGTCCGTCCGGCGCTTTCGATTGCGCAACGGCCAGCGCCCGGAGCTGCTCGGTGAGCGCCCTGATATCCTCCGAGGAACCGCTGGCGATCGTCTCCGCCACGACCGGCATGTCCGAGCCGACGTCGGTGACGGAGGAGAGCCAGTTTTCGAGCTCGGTATAGAACCGGTTCTGGGCTCGCCCGGCCTGGAGATCGAGGAAGCCGAGGATGAGCGAACCGGAAAGGCCGAGCAGCGAGGAGGAAAACGCCGTGCCCATGCCGGCGAGCGGCTGGGCAAGTCCGCTCTTGATCGCCGCGAGGATATCGTTCGAATCGCCGGAATTCGGATCGAGCGCACCGATGACGTTGCTGATCGAACCGATCGTCTGGATAAGCCCCCAGAAGGTGCCGAGCAGGCCGAGGAAGACGAGCAGGCCGATCAGATAGCGCGAGATGTCGCGCGATTCGTCGAGCCGCGTGCCGATCGAATCGAGAATGGAGCGAAAGGAAGCTGTCGAAAGGGCCATCCTGCGCCGGCTGCCGATCAGCGTGCGCATGGGCGCGAGCAGCCGCGGCTCGCGGCCCACCTTGTCGGCGCTGCCGGCGGCGCGGAAGGAATTGAACCAGCGCACTTCCGGAATGAGGCCGATCACCTGGTTGAAGACGAGGATGATGCCGATCAGCAGGACGCCGAGAATGAGGCCGTTGAGGCCCGGATTGGTCTGGAAGGCGTGCTGGGCCTGACGGTAGAGGATGGAGGCGACGAAGCCGACGATGATCAGGAAGATCGCCATGGTCCAGAGGAAGGACGCCGGATTGGAGAGCTTGTAGGCGTAGCCGCTGCGCGTTTCAGCCTCATCCAAATCGTCCACTCTCGCATTCGCCATGGTACGCCTTCAGCCTCCGGTACTCTTCGCGCCGGAGGCTAGTGTAAAATTGCGACGAATTGAAGTGCGGAAGCCGTGGAAAACCGTCAGCTATCCAGCCGTTATTCGGAGAACGCCCCGGTGATGCGATAAGGCCTCAGCGCGTCGGAACCGGCCGGTTGGCGACTTCGAGCAGCGCCTTCCGGATCAGCTCGTTGCCGGCGACGATATTGCCGCTGCCGAAAATATCCGTCGTGCCTTTCATATCGCTGACGAAGCCGCCCGCCTCGCGGATGAGGAGGATGCCGGCCGCCATGTCCCAGGGCGAAAGATCGGCCTCCCAGAAACCGTCCAGACGGCCGGCCGCCACATAGGCGAGGTCGAGCGCCGCGGCACCGAGGCGGCGGATGCCGGCGACTTCGCCCATGACATGCCGGAGTTCGACGAGGAACTTGCCATGGTTGCCGCGGCCGAGATGCGGCACGCCGCAGCCGATGACGCAGTCCGACAGCACCCGGCGGGCGGCGACCCGGATGCGGCGGTCGTTCATGAAGGCGCCGCCGCCCTTTTCGGCAGTGAAGAGTTCGTCGGTCGCCGGATTGAAGACGACGCCTGCGACGATCTCCCCATTGCGCTCCAGCGCAATCGACACGGCGAACTGCGGGATGCCGTGCAGGAAATTGGTCGTGCCGTCGAGCGGATCGACGATCCAGCGATGCGCGCCGTCAGTCCCCTTCTCCTCGCCGCCCTCCTCGCCGAGGAAGCCATAGGTCGGGCGTGCCTTCAGGAGTTCGTCCCGGACGATCTTCTCCGCCTTCAGGTCCGCCTGGGACACGAAATCGCTCGGGCCCTTCACCGAAACCTGCAGGTTCTGCACCTCGCCAAAATCGCGGCCGAGCGACTTGCCTGCCTTGAGGGCAGCCTGAACCATGACGTTGAGAAGGGCGGAGCGGGCCATGCGGGAAATCCTTGAGCGTGGTCCCGGATTGCATCTGTGCGGGACGGCGTTTTTTTGAGCTTTTCTTGATGGGCGGCTTCAAGACCATAAAACAGCGGGAAATTCAAGTCATTCCGCAGGAAAGCCGCCTATTGTCGCCGAGGATAGCTCTGCCGAACTTGCCCCGAGCCTCGATATCTGCGCCCAAGCCGGACCGCCCCGGCCAGCCTTCGCTTGTGCTGCGGCGTTCGCCCTTCCGAATGATCCGCGAGATCATCGGTCCCGCCGACCAGTCCTCACCCCCGCCGGAACTTGTTCGCCGCTTCGATGGCCTGCTTCTGGGTCTCCTCGTTGATGCCGAGGTAGAAATCCTCAAGCTCCGGATCCTGCAGGCCGGCGCGGCGCGACAGCACATACCATTTCGCCGCCTCGACCGGGTTGGGGCGCGTGCCGAGCGCGTTGATATAAAGATGGGCAAGCTTGTTCTGGGCCACCACATTGCCGCGATGGGCGGCGATCCGCATCCATTCGAAACCCTTGTCGTAATCCCGCTCGCCGCCGACACCGTTGACCAGCCAGACGCCCATGTCGAGCTGCGCGGTGTCGAACCCGGCCTTGGCGGCGCGCTCCAGCCATTCGCGGGCCTTGGCCTTCTTCTCCTGCGGCAGGTCCTTCAGCGCGGCGTAAAGCTGCGCCACGGCATATTGCGCGTCCGCCACCCCTTGGCTCGCGGATTTCTCGTAGAAAGGCAGCGCCAGGTGCAAGCCCTTGTCGCCCGGATTGTCGGAGACGAGAATCTGCGCCCAGTTGAACTGCGCCGAGGAATTGCCCGCCTCGGCCGCCTTGCGCATGAACTCGTCGGCCTTTTTCTTGTCGTGGGGAACGTCCCGGCCGCTCATCAGCAGCAGCGCATACTGGAACATGGCGGCCGGATCGCCGCCCTCGGCTGCCTTCTGATACCAGAAGACGGCGGTCTTCGCGTCGCGCTTGATGCCGAGTCCTTTGGTCATCATTTCGGCGACGAGCGTCTGCGCCGCCGCATCGCCGGTGCCGGCACGGGTCAGCGCCTTGTCGAGCGCGGTCACGTAGAGCCCGCGCTGATAGGCGCCGTAAGCCTCGTCGATCGGGCCGCTATAGGGTTTTTCCGGCGGCGCGGGCGGCAGGGCCGCTCCCATCCGCTGATAAAGCTCGACACCGCCGGAAGGCACTATTCCATCCGTCTGCGTCTCTGGTTCCTTCGCCCCTTGTGCATTGCCGGGAACCGACGGCGTACCGGCCCCGTCCTTCTTCATCTGCTGCGTGCCCGGCTCCACGGGCCGGGTAACGGCCCTCGTATTCGCCTGCGCGAGCGCAAGCGAAGGCAGTGCCGCCGATGCGAGAAGTGTCGCAAGCAGTCCGTTTAGAATCACGCGGGAAAGTCGGTTGGAACCCATGAGGACTCATCAAGCCTCAAACCGTGGCGCTTTTTCGTCCAGGATCGCGTTGACCTCCGCGACCGCTTTGGCCGTTCCTTCCGGATTCGAAAAAACCGCCCCCCTCAGCGCCACGAACTCCGCGCCGGCCTCGGCAACCGCAAGCGCGGAGGCGGCGTCGCTGCCGCCCATGACGATGCACGGGATTTCGACCATCGAGGCCCACCATTCGCCGAGCGCGAGGTTCTTCGGGTGCGCTTCTGGCTTGATGTCGCCGTCGAGCTTGCCGAAGAAGATATAGTCCGGACGCAGTTCGCCGACCTCCAGCGCCTGGTGGCGATCGGCTACACCGCCGGCGCCGACGATCAGCTTCGGCACGAATTTCCTGATCGCCTCTTCGAGATCGGCAAGCGAACCGGCAAGATGCAGCCCATCGGCCCTGACCCGGCCGGCGACGCGGCTGTCGCCGGCGATGATCGCCGCCGCGCCGGCAGCCTGGATGATCGGCACCAAAGTCTCGGCCCGCTTCTGGAATGCCTGGTCGTCGAGGCCGTATTGGGGAAGGATGACCGACGCCACGTCGCCGCCCGAAAGTGCCTCTTCGAGCTGCCTTGCCACATCCGCGGTATCGTCGCCCTCCGGCACGATCAATACGAGGCGGCAGCGATCTTCCGGTCCGGTCATTATTTCACCCTGTCAGGCGGATAGGCATCAATCCGCACTCGTCTTCTGTTCGCAAATTCGATAGACCGGACGGATCGAAGGATCAACCGCCCCGCCCCATCGAACTTTCATGCCGGACACACTCAGCCTCACCTTCTTCGCAGCCGCGATTCCTGCCGTTCTGCTCGTTGGCCTCTCGAAAGGCGGCATCGGGGGAGCTTTCGCGCTTCTCGGCGTGCCGCTCATGTCCATGGCGGTCGATCCCGTCAAGGCGGCTGCGATCTTCCTGCCGATCCTGATCGTCATGGATATGGTGGCCCTCTGGTCGTGGCGGAACTACAACGACCGCAAGACCCTTCTGACGATCCTGCCGGGCGGCATCATCGGCATTGCGCTCGGCTGGGCGACCTCGGCCCATGTTTCCGATGACGCGCTGAGGCTCGTCATCGCGTCGGCGACAATCCTCTTCACGGTTCGTTATTTCTGGCAGGTCTACGGCCCACGCTCGAACCAGTCCGCGGCGCCCCTGCCGCATCGCCCGGCGGCGGCCACCTTCTGGGGCGCAATGTCCGGTTATGCGAGCTTCGTCGCCCATGCCGGCGGGCCGCCTTTCCAGATCTACGCCCTGCCGATGCGGCTCGACCCGAAATCCTATACGGGCGCCAGCATCCGCTTCTTCGCGATTGTCAATGCCGTGAAGGTCATCCCCTATTTCTTCCTGGGCGCGCTGGACCGCGAAAACCTGGCGATCTCCGCTACCCTCCTGCCGGTGGCCCTGATCGCCACGATGCTGGGGGCGGCAATCGTCAAGCACCTGAAATCGGAAATCTTCTACCCCATGACCTATGCGCTGGCCTTCCTCGCCGGCCTGAAGCTGCTCTGGGACAGCCTGCCTTTCTGATTGCCCCGGCGCTCGCGCTATCGCTAAAAAAGCAACGCAAAATAAGGCGATAGATATTGCTGCAATGCACAAAAAATCTTGCCGTTGTCAAGCGATTACCGTAAGTTCATCGCATGACAACCGTTGACCCTTTCGCAGCCATCGCTGATCCGAACCGGCGCTATCTGCTGGAGGAATTGCGGCGTTCCCCGAAAACCGTCAACGAACTTGCTCAAGGCCTGCCGATCAGCCGCCCAGCGGTATCGCAGCACCTGAAAGCCTTGCTCGACAGCAACCTCGTAACGGTGACGGCGGACGGCACGCGGCGCATCTATTCCGTCAATGCGAAAGGCTTCGACAAGCTGAACCTGTGGCTCGATCAGTTCTGGTCGTGACCTTGAGGTTTGCAAGTCACCGTGTTGGGTTCCATCGACCACGACCAGAACTTCATTTTCATGTTTCTGGATTGTTTTGCCGCTTTCTGGATTGCCTCTTACTCATCGCTACCGAGGCTGCGGCGGATTCTCCCGTTTGAGAAATTAGTGACGCGTAGAGGCCTTTAGGCGTTGCATTTCGTCTTTGATGCGCAGCTTGCGGCGCTTGAGTTCGGCGATTTCACGATCGTCGGCGGAGGGGGATGCGAGAATTGCCTCGAGCTCTTCCTCCAGAGCGCCGTGCTTCTTTTCAAGCGATGCGATATGAGCCTGGACGGTCATGTGGCATGTTCCTTCCTTGGTCACCTGCCCCGGCTTTCACCCTTGGCCGAGGCTTCAGGTTTACGACGGAAGTGTGACACGATCGGCCGCGTTTGTCGAAGGAGAAATCGTGGTTTGAACAGGGCAAATTCGTGACATGGGCTAACTAGCCGTTAACGCGGTTTGGTGGTAGAGGCTTGCGCACGCAGCCGGCGACCGCTCAAAATGCCGGGCGTGAGTATGGGGACCTAATTATGGCTGATCAGGAACAGGCGGATATCCGGCTGGCGCTCGCGAAACTCCGCCAGGAGCACGAGGATTACGACGCCGCGATCAACGCCATGATCGAGGTCGGCTGCGATGCGCTGAGGGTTCAGCGCATGAAAAAGAAGAAACTGGCGATCAAGGACAAGATGAGCCAGCTCGAGGACCAGATCATCCCCGATATCATCGCGTGAGGGCTACCGACATGGCCGAAAGACCCGCCGTCGCCATCATCATGGGCAGCCAGTCCGACTGGGAAACCATGAAGAACGCCGCCGATACGCTGGACGCGCTCGAAATCGACTATGAGGCGCGCATCATCTCGGCCCATCGCACACCGGAACGCATGATGGAATTCGCCAAGGGCGCCCGCGCCGAAGGCTTCCAGGTCATCATCGCCGGCGCCGGCGGCGCCGCCCACCTTCCCGGCATGACCGCCGCCGTCACCCCGCTGCCGGTCTTCGGCGTGCCGGTGCAGTCGAAGGCGCTTTCGGGCCAGGACAGCCTGCTGTCGATCGTCCAGATGCCGGCCGGCATCCCTGTCGGGACGCTCGCGATCGGCAAGGCCGGCGCGATCAACGCCGCGCTGCTCGCCGCAGCGGTGCTGGCGCTCAACGATGACGAGATCGCCGACCGGCTGGACGAATGGCGCGCCCGCCAGACGGCCGCCGTCGCCGATTACCCGATGGACGAGGCCCCATGACAATCCGCACGATCGGCATTATCGGCGGCGGTCAGCTCGGCCGCATGCTGGCCATTGCCGCAGCAAGGCTGAATTTCCGCACGATCATCCTGGAGCCGCAGGCCGATTGCCCGGCGGCGCAGGTGGCGAACGAGCAGATCGTCGCAGCCTATGACGACCCGGCAGCGCTCGCCGAGCTCGCCGCCCGCTCGGATGTGGTGACCTACGAGTTCGAGAACGTGCCGGTCTCCGCCGCAGAGGAATTGCAGCGCTCTGTTCCGGTCCATCCGCCGGCAAAAGCCCTCGACGTCGCGCAGGATCGCCTCGCCGAAAAACGCTTCCTCAATGCCTGCGGCATCGAGACCGCGAAATTCCATGCCGTCGACAGCCAGGCGGATCTCGAAAAGGCGCTCGCCGGTTTCGGCGGCAAGGGCGTGCTCAAGACCCGCCGCATGGGCTACGATGGCAAGGGCCAGCGCGTCTTCCATTCCGACGCCGAAAGCCCGGCCGGCGCCTACGACGCGCTTGGCGGCGTGCCGCTGATCCTTGAGAGCTTCGTACCCTTCGAGCGCGAAGTCTCGATCATCGCCGCCCGCGCCGAAGACGGCACGGTCCTCTGCTACGATCCGACGGAAAACGTCCACAGGAACGGCATCCTGCATACCTCGACGCTTCCCGCCCGCATTTCCGACTCAACCACGGAGACCGCGCGCGAATCGGCGGAAAAACTGCTGGCAGCACTCGATTATGTCGGCGTCATCGGCATGGAATTCTTCGTGATGGCCGACGGCACGCTCATCGCCAACGAAATCGCCCCGCGTGTCCACAATTCCGGTCACTGGACGGAGGCCGCCTGCGTCGTCTCGCAGTTCGAGCAGCATATCCGCGCCGTCGCCGGCCTGCCGCTTGGAGAGCCAGACCGCCATTCCGATTGCGTGATGACCAATCTCATCGGCGACGACATCCTGCAGGTCCCGGCCTGGCTCGCAAAGAAGGACGTGCTCGTCCACCTCTACGGCAAGACGGAATCCCGTCCCGGCCGGAAAATGGGCCATGTGACGGAATTGAAGGGGCCGAAAACATCGTCACAAGGTTGACATGCAGACTGGCTCGGGTTATCTGCACGGCCAACTTGAGAGCGCGCCCCTCCAAGACAAAGGCGGCGCGCTTTTGATTGATTAGGACAAGCGGCTCACGAAGCCCACAGACTGCTGGACCGGAACAATGAAGATCAAGAACTCGCTCAAGGCGCTGAAGGCTCGTCACCGCGATAACCGCCTGGTTCGCCGCAAGGGCCGCATTTACATCATCAACAAGCAGAATCCGCGCTTCAAGGCTCGTCAGGGCTGATACGGCTGCGGTCCCGTACATCCGGCGGGACCGATCAAATTGTCGATAGCGCGATAAATCGGGTTTGAACTTCAGCGCATGCGGATTACCTTATCCGCATGCGCTATTTTCGTTTCAGCCCCCTCGTTCTCGCCGCGGCACTGGCCGCTTCCTCCGCCCTCGCCCAGACGGCCGCGCCCAATGCGCCTGCCGTCGCGCCCCAGCCGGCGGCGCCTGTCGTTCCGGCCGCCGTCCAGAAAACGGCCAATCCGCTCGATCCGTTGTTCGAAGCGCTGAAGCGCGAACGCGATCCGGACAAGGCGCGCGGCATCGCAACCCAGATCATGACCGACATGAACGATTCGGGCAGCGCCACGGTCAACCTCCTGATGCAGTGGGCCGACACGGCCATCAAGGAGAAGCGCAATGCCGCCGCGCTCGATTTCCTCGATCAGGTAACCCTGCTCGACCCCGCTTATCCCGAAGGCTGGAACCGCCGCGCGACGCTGCATTACACCATGGGCAATACGCGCAAATCCATGGCCGACATCGCCGAAGTCCTGAAGCGCGAGCCGCGTCATTTCGGCGCGATCGCCGGCATGGCCGGCATCCTGATGGAAAGTGGAAAGGACGAGCTGGCACTGAAGGCGTGGGATGATTTTCTCGCCGTCTATCCGGCCGACCGCGATGCCCAGGAGGCCGTCACGAAACTCTCCGAAAAGATCGCCGGCAACCGGATCTGACCACGGCGGCGGCTATCCATGCTGATCCTGCCCTTCGCCATCATCGGCATCATCGCCGCGGCCTTCGGCTTCACCGCCTGGAGGGCCGCGTCGATCGAGGCAGAACTTCCGAATGTCGGCGAACTGACCGATATCGGCGGGTTCCGCATGAATTCGCTGCACGTGCCGAAGCCGCCCGGCGCCGACCTGCCGGCGATCGTCTTCATCCACGGCGCCAGCGGCAATCTGCGTGACCAGGCGACCGCCTTCCGCAAGCCGCTCGAAGGCCGGGCGGAGATGCTCTTCGTGGATCGGCCTGGCCACGGTTATTCCGAGCGCGGCGGCCCCGAAAACGGTTTTCCCGACGGCCAGGCAGCCGCAATCACCCGGCTGATGGAAAAGCGCGGCATCGGGAAGGCCATCATCGCCGGCCATTCCTTCGGCGGCGCGATTGCCGCAAGCTTTGCGCTGAACCATCCCGAAAAGACCGCCGGCCTGCTGCTTCTTGCGTCTGCCACGCATCCCTGGCCTGGCGGCGTCAGCTGGTACTGCACCGTGGCGGCCAAGCCCTGGATCGGCTGGCTGTTCACCCGCCTCTTCACCCTGCCCGCCGGGCTCCTGCTGATGGACAAGGTGACGCATGCCGTATTCCATCCCAATCCGCGTCCGGAAAAATACCTTGAGGAAACGGCCCCTGCCCTCGTGCTCCGCCCGAAAAGCTTTCGCAACAATGCCGTCGATTGCGTCAACCTCAATGCCTATCTGCGCCGCATAGCACCCCGCTATGACAAGATCACCGCACCCACGGTGATCGTCACCGGCGGCAGCGATACAATCGTTTCCACGGAACTGCATTCGCGCGGTTTTGCCGATGCCGTCGCCGGCTCGGAACTCGTCTCCATCCGCCATCTCGGCCACAAGCCGGATTATCTCGCGACCGACGTGGTGATCGCGGCGATCGAGAAACTCGCCGGTTTCCCGCGCGATCTGCAGGCGGCCGTGCATCTGGCGGAAGCACGCCTTGTGCCCCGGGCGGAGGAGACACGGCCGGAAATGGACCTTTCGATCGAGAATACCTGACGCCGCTCGGTAGCGCACCGTCATGCTCGTCCTCGGGTTTATCCCGAGCATCTAAGCCGTTGATGTTGCAGATCCCCGGCACAAGGCCGAGGATGACGAGCCGGAGCGACCTGGCGTTTTTTTGCGTCCCGGTCAGAACCTCAGATGCCCGTCTGGCCATCCGAGCCGATATAGGCGATGCGCAGCATGTTGGTGGCGCCCGGCGTACCGAGCGGTACGCCGGCCGAAATGATGATGCGGTCACCGGGCTTGCCGAAACCTTCCGCCACGACGATGCGGCAGGCGCGGTTCACCATGTCGTCGAGGTCGGTCGCATCCTGAGTGACGACGCAGTGCATGCCCCAGCAGATGGAAAGACGGCGCGCCGTCTGGACGATCGGCGAAAGCGCGATGATCGGCACGTTCGGACGCTCGCGCGAGGCGCGCAGGCCCGTCGTGCCGGACGAGGTATAGGTGACGATGGCCGACAATCTCAGCGTTTCGGCGATCTGGCGGGCTGCGAGCGAGATCGCGTCGGCTCCTGTCGCCTCCGGCGTGGCGCGCTGCGAATAGATGATGCTCGGATAGAGCGGATCCTGCTCGACCTCACGCGCGATCGACGCCATCATGGAAACGGCCTCGACCGGATACTGGCCGGACGCCGATTCGGCCGACAGCATGATCGCATCGGCGCCTTCGAAGACGGCGATCGATACGTCCGAGACTTCCGCGCGGGTCGGAACCGGCGAAGAGATCATCGATTCCAGCATCTGGGTGGCGACGACGACAGGTTTGCCGGCGCGGCGACAGGCGCGGGTGAGCTGCTTCTGTGTGCCCGGCACGCTTTCGATCGGCATCTCGACACCGAGGTCGCCGCGCGCCACCATGACGGCATCGGAAAGCTCGATGATCTCGTCGATCCGCTCCAGCGCCTGCGGCTTCTCGATCTTCGACATCAGGCCGACACGGCCGCGGGCGATCTTGCGCACCTCGGCAAGGTCGTCCGGACGCTGGACGAAGGAAAGCGCGATCCAGTCCACCTCCCCCGTCGCGAGCGCCGCATCGAGATCGACACGGTCCTTGTCGGTCAGAGCGCCGACGGGAAGCAGCGTATCCGGCAGGCTGACGCCCTTGCGGTCGGATATGCTGGTGCCGGCAATCACCGTGCAGACGATGCTCTTGCCGTCGGCTTTCTCGGCCTTCAGCGCCAGCTTGCCGTCGTCGATCAGCAGGCGGTGGTCCGCCTTCACCGCCTGGAGGATTTCCGGATGCGGCAGGTAGACTCTGGTTTCGTCGCCCGGCTCGTCTCGATCGTCCAGCGTGAAGGTCTGTCCCACCTGGAGCGTCACCTTGCCGGCCGCGAACTTGCCGACACGCAGCTTCGGGCCCTGCAGGTCGCAGAGGATGCCGATCGGCCGGCCGGAGCGGGCTTCGACGGCGCGGATGCGCTGGATCAGCGTGCGCATGATGTCATGGCTGGCATGGCTCATGTTGATGCGGAAGAGATCGGCCCCCGCCTCGTGCAGCTTTTCGATCATCTCCTCTTCGGAGGACGCCGGTCCGAGGGTGGCGAGGATCTTAACTTTGCGGTAGCGCCTCATCAATTCTGGCCTTCTTGTGTGCCAGGCGTATCCGAAAGCTGGACCATCCAGCTCCCCTGACGGCCCGTGTCATATTCCTTGAAGCCCATGCGCTGGAAGCCACGGGCGAAACAATCGTTGACGCCGGTGATCTTGAACTCGTTTTCCGCCACGCACATGTTGACGTTTCCGGTCCAGCGGCCGCCGCGGGCCGCATCCTCGGCATAAAGGTAATAATAACGCGACTGCAGTTCGCCCTCGATCAGCGTCGCGCAGGTGGAGGCGGGAACCTGCCACCAGCCCTCCGTGGTCCATCCTTCCTGGGCACGGTAACCGATCGCCACGCCGACCAGGTTCTGGGTGCCGTTGCAGACGCGGAAATCCGCATGCGCGGCGCCGGCAGCGAAAAGCGGTATGCCAGTGGCCACGACGGCAGTCAGCACGGGAGCGGAAACGAAAGAGCGGAGATAGGCTGTGGGGGATTTTTTCGACACGGTTTCCGACAGGACTCCATGGTTATTCTTGAAGCACTTTCTTCGCGCGGCGGACCCGGAAAGTCAACGAAGGTCTAATCGATTAATCCTCTTCCCACCGGCAACTGACGACTGACGACGGCCGAACGAGCTTGCGCCGGCCGCTTCATCATGCCATCAAACCTTTCCCGCAAGACGCCCCGAGGGCGGCAGCAAGAACAATCCGATTTTTCCGGCGGCGATGCAGGACTTCATTCCATTTGAGATCATAGAAGGGGATTATGACAGCGGCATGGTCTTGCTGGCCGATCATGCCATGAATCGCCTGCCCGCCCGATACGGCAGCCTCGGCTTGGCCGAAAGCGCCTTCCGCCGCCATATCGCCTTCGATATCGGCATCGAGGGGCTGACCCGCAGCCTTGCCGCCATGCTGAACGTTCCGGCGGTGCTCGGCTGCTTCTCGCGTCTCCTGATCGACCCGAACCGCGGCGAGGACGACCCGACGCTGATCATGAAGATCTCCGACGGCGCGATCATATCCGGCAATCATCCGATCACCGAGGAAGAGTGGAATTTCCGCCTCGATACCTACCATCGGCCCTATCATCGGGCAGTCGAGCGGACGATCGCCAAGGCGGGCGCCTCGGGCCGCGCCCCGCTCGTTCTGTCGCTGCATTCCTTCACGCCCTTCTGGAAAGGCGTGCCCCGCCCCTGGCATGCGGCCGTTCTCTGGGACAGCGACGACCGCGCCGTCCTTCCTTTCCTCGACCTCCTCAGGGCGCCGGGCGACATCGCCGTCGGCGACAACGAACCCTATGACGGTGCGCTGAAGGGCGATACCATGTACCGTCATTGCATGATGTCGGGCACGCCGCATGCGCTGCTCGAAGTGCGGCAGGACCAGATCGGCGACGAGGCCGGCATCGCCTTGTGGGCGAAAAGGCTGGCGCCGGTCTTCAAGACGCTGAATGCCGACCCCACATTGCACGAATACCGGATGTTTCCATCGCGCACAGGCCCCTACCCCGCCTGAGCGATCAGCCAAGGAGAAGGCCGATGACCGAGCTCACCAGAGAACAGCAGACGGAATTCGAGGCTGCCGCCTTCCGCCGCCTCGTCCAGCACCTGCGCGAGCGCACCGACGTGCAGAACATCGACCTGATGAACCTCGCCGGTTTCTGCCGCAACTGCCTTTCCAACTGGTATCGCGATGCCGCCAACGAGGCGGGCGTCGACCTCTCCAAGGATCAATCCCGCGAGATCGTCTACGGCATGCCCTACGAGGACTGGAAGGATCTGCACCAGGTCGAAGCCGGCGATGCTCAAAAAGCCGCATTCGAAGTGAACAAACCCGCCCATGGCTGATCGACTGCTCGATTTGGCTTGACCTTCCGGCTGCTTTTCGGCAGTTGACGACCACTCATTCAAATTTTCTACGATCAGGAGGCCCCGATGTCTGATGCTCATGGCGTCGCCCGCGACCAACTCCGCGCATTTGTCGAGCGCATCGAAAGACTGGAAGAAGAAAAGAAGACGATCGCCGACGACATCAAGGACGTCTACGGTGAAGCCAAGTCCATGGGCTTCGACACCAAGATCCTCAAGAAGGTCATCGCGCTGCGCAAGAAGGACGATCAGGAGCGCATGGAAGAGGACCTGATCCTCGACACCTACCTGCAGGCGCTCGGCATGATCGAGGGTCCTTCCGAACAGGACGCCGCCTGAATCACGGTCGGATAAACAATAAAAACCCGCCATCCGGCGGGTTTTTTTATTGTCTCTATGAAGCATGAGGTCAATTGGCCGGCCCGCTGAAGCGACCGGGATCGATCGCCGCCGTCGCCGAGACCGGCTTGAAGCTGCCGCCGGCATAGGCCGCCGAATATTCGCCGTTGAGCGTGCGGCTGACGACGCGCGGCGCCTTCATGGAGGCGGCCGCATCGGGCCGGCTGTTGTTGAGCGCCCATTTCGCCAGCATGTCGCCCGTCAGGGCGGCGCTTGCGGGCCTGGTGGCATGCTGCCCCGCCCGTCCGCCCTTGCCGGGGACAGGAACCGCGCCTGCCGATGCAGCGACCGGCGCCCTCGGGGCGTCGAATCCGTCGCCGAACTGCATGTTCCGTCCGGCCGATGGCTGGATGATCTTCGGGGAGACCGCCGCCGTTTCAACCGGTCTCTGAGCCGGCGCCGGCTGCGGCGCAGGAGCGGGCCTTGATGACGCCACGGCGGGCGGCTGCGACGGAACCGGCGTTGTCACCGGCGAAGCTTGGACCGGAGGCGCGGCGGGGCGCGTCTGTTCGACGCTCTGCGCCAGCGCGGCCACCAGTGCCGGCGTCAGCGCCTGCTGGTCTTCCGCCTGCCCGTCCGGCGCCGGCTGAGCGCCGGCAATGACGGGAGCCGCGGGCGCAGCCGGACGATGGGCCGGCAGCGGAATGGAGGCCATGTTCTCCAGACCGGGAACCTGGCCGACGGAGGCCGTCATCACGCCACCTTCCGCATCGCCTTTCAGGCCGCGCGGACCAAGCAGGGTCGGAACCGGAATGTCATAGGTAGAAAGATCTGCAAAGGTTTCCGCACCGGGCGGCTGCGGCGCATTGGCAGGAGCGGATGCCTGCATGGCGAGCGCGTCCTGGGCCGCATTCCGCGTCGGCGAGTAAAGCGCCGTCGCCAGCCCGCCCGAGGGGGCATCCGAGCGGAAGGCCGGGCGCGAAAGCGGTACGGGCGCCGCGATATTTTCAGGCTGCTGTTGCTGGGGCGAGGCTGAGGCGACCATCACCGGCGCGGCGGCATCTTCGTCTTCCTGCGGCGCAGGCTTCTGAGCCGGTGCCGGACGCTCCGCCACGGCAGGCGCGCTGCTTTCGGCATTGTCCTCTTCCTCGTCGGCACCGCCGCCGCCAAACAGCAGCGCAAGCAGGTTCGGCCGCTTCCGCTCGCCATCGTCGCCGCGGATACTGCCGCCGGCCGTGCTGGCGATCTGGATCGAGTTGGCGCCGACGCGCTTCTTGTAGTCCGCCAGCGCAACCTCGTAGCCGGGCAGCGGCTTGCCGTCGGCGGGCAGATGGATCGTATTGCCGTTCGGGAAGATCTGCACGAGCTCCTGGCGCGTCATGCGCGGCCAGGCGCGCACGCCGCCGACGTCGAGATGCACGAAGGGCGAGCCGGACCGCGGATAATAGCCGACGCCGCCGACCTGCATCTGCATGGCAAGCGCTCTCAGCGTCGCAAGCTTCACGCCCGGAATGTAGAAGTCCATGGCCTTGCCGAGCATATGCTGGCTGTTCTTGGCGACACCGGTATTGCGCGAGCGGGTGCGCAGCATGTTGTTGGTGGCAGGAGAACGATAGGCCGAAACCACGTGGATATAATCGGTGGCGCCGGAACGGCGGTAGACCTCCCAGACGAGATCGAAGAGCCGCGGGTCCATCTTGGCCGGCTCGTTCTTGCGCCAGTCACGCAGGAACTGGTTGATCTGGGCAAGGCCCCGCTGGTCGTACCTGCCGTTGCGCTTGAAGGTGATGACCGCCTTCTCGCCGGTATGGACGAAATAGAGCTTGAGGCTTCGGTTTTCGGCAGCCGCATCGGCGGCAGAAAGGGAAAGGGCCGGAAGCGCCGTCAGGACCAACAGGGCGGCGGCTGCAACGCGTCTGGCGAGAGTTCCGAAGAGCCCGGCTTTGCCGCCGCGCGCCTTCTCACCCGAAGGCGTTTCTTTTGCATATTGATCCGGCAAAACGATCCCCGTCCTGTCGACAACGTCCCACGCTGCCTCAAATGACTGTCAAATGCGGTCACACGATGGCAAATGTGCCACACATGTACAACCTTCTTCCATATAGTCAACAAATGACTAATGGGAGATTGACAGAGGTTGACAGGACTCCCTTGCGCGAAGATTAACGATCACTAACACATAACATCCAAAGTAAAATCTGTTTTGGCTCAATGCTATCGCCTGAAATCTTAAGATTCGATGCGCGCCGCACCGGGTGCTTTTCGGCGCGGCGCGCTCCAGCTATTGCGTTAACGATTTATTTCACGCCGCTTCCTTGAGCGGATCGTCCGGATCGATGCCATAATCTTTGAGTTTTCTATAGAGGGTCGAGCGCCCGATGCCGAGTTTGCGGGCGACCTGGCTCATCTGGCCGCGGTAGAATTTCAGCGCGAAGCGGATCAGTTCCTCCTCCACATCCGCGAGCTTTCTCACCTCGCCGGCCTCATCCGTGCTGACGATGACGTTTTCCGAAGGATAGGCGGCGGCCAGCATCGCCCGGGCATCCGGCTTGCCGGCATGGACCCTGCCGTCGCCGTTGGCGAAGACGGGCGATTCGGCGAGCGCCTCACGCACGGCCTGATCCGCCGCCATGGCGGGCGTCGGAGCGACGGCCGTCGCCGCAAGCTCGGCCGTGCGGAATTCCGGAATCTGCGCGGCGATCTGCGGGAAATCCGCTTCCGTCAGCTCGTCGCCCTCGGCGAGCACCACCGCGCGGAAGACGGCGTTTTCGAGCTGACGGATATTGCCCGGCCAATCGTAGGCGGTGAGCAGCGCCAGCGCACCGGCGCCGACGGTGAGCGTCCTCGGCAGCTTCTGTTCCAGCGAGAACCGCTCCGCGAAGACGCGCGCCAGATGCGGAACGTCCTCCTTGCGGCGGCGAAGCGCCGGAATGGTGATCGGGAAGACGTTGAGACGGTAATAGAGGTCCTCGCGGAAGCGGCCGGCGCGCACCTCCTCGATCAGGTCCTTGTTGGTGGCCGAGATCAGCCGGACGTTGACCTTCTGGACGCGTGCCGCGCCGACGGTCTCGATCTCGCCCTGCTGCACGGCGCGGAGCAGCTTCACCTGCACGTCGAGCGGCAGGTCGCCGATCTCGTCGAGGAAGAGCGTGCCGCCGTCGGCTTCCACGAATTTACCGGTATGCCGCTCGGTGGCGCCGGTGAAGGCACCCTTCTCATGGCCGAAGAGGATGCTTTCCACCAGATTGTGCGGAATGGCGCCGCAATTGACGGTGATGAACGGCTTGCCGGCCCGGTCGCCGTTCGACTGGATGGCGCGGGCGATCATTTCCTTGCCGACGCCGGATTCGCCTTCCAGCACCACCGGGATGTTGGAATGAGCGGCGCGCTGGGCAAGATCGATGACGCGCAGCATGTCCGGGCTTGCCGAGACGATATCGCCGAAGCCGACGGCGCCCGGACGCTGGCGACGTCCGGTGCGGGCTTTCGCCTCTTTCTGGTCGAGCTTCAGCGCATTGGCGATCGAGGTGCCGATCCGCTCCGGCGACACCGGCTTGACGACGAAATCGAAGGCCCCGGCGCGCATCGCATGCACGACGGATTCGATGCTGCCCTGCCCCGTCTGGACGATGACCGGGATTTCGATGCCGAGCTCGCGGATGGCGGCGAGGAAGGTGAGACCGTCCATCTCCGGCATCATCAGGTCGAGTACGATGACATTGATGTCGTTGACGGAGCGCTTCAGGAACTCCAATGCGACAAGGCCGTTTTCGGCGAGGTGTGCGGCGTGGCCATAACGCTCCACCGCATTTTTCAGCAGTCGACGCTGAATAGGATCATCGTCGACAACAAGGATTTGCGCAATCATGCTCGGCTCCCAGCAACGTTCATCGTGCTCCCTTTCGGGCTCTTATGCCGGGGTTGTGCCAGAAAGGCTTGAACATCCCCTTTTGAGAAAAGCTTGCATTTTAACGGCTGGCGAGGAAAACAGTCCGTCATGGCGAAAGCCGGCGAGCGAGAAGGAAAGAACCGATGAGAATGTCCGCCCACATCTTCCCTGAAATTCCTGCCGCGGCTGGCGCCGGCACTGCCGCGACCGACCCGGCGCTCGGACTCCTGCCGGTCTGGAAGCTTTCCGATCTCTATCCGGCCAAGGACGCCCCGGCCTTCGCCGCCGACATGGAACAGGCGGAAAAGCTCTCGCTCGCCTTCGAGGAAAAATGGCGAGGCAGGCTTGCCGAAGCTGCGGCGAAGACCGGCGCGGGCGGTATCGGCGAGGCACTGAAGGAATACGAGGCGCTTGACGATCTGCTCGGCAAGATAGGCTCCTTTGCCGGCCTCACCTATTTCTCCGACACGGCAAACCCTGCGAACGGCAAGTTCTATGGCGACGTGCAGGCGAAGCTCACCGACCTCTCCTCGCACCTTCTTTTCTTCACGCTGGAACTGAACCGTATAGATGATGCGGTGATGGACGCCTGCATGGACCGCGATCCGGCCGCCGGGCATTACCGTCCCTGGATCGTCGATCTGAGGAAGGACAAGCCCTTCCAGCTGGAGGACAAGCTGGAGCAGCTTTTCCTCGAAAAATCCATGACATCGGCCGCTGCCTTCAACCGTCTCTTCGACGAGACCATGGCTGAGCTGCGCTTCGAGGTGGATGGCGAGAAGCTGCCGCTCGAAGTCACCCTCAACATGCTGCAGGAGCCGCAGCCGGAGGTGCGCGCCAAGGCGGCCACCGCACTTTCGAAAACCTTCGGCGAGAACCTGCGCGTCTTCACGCTGATCACCAACACGCTCGCCAAGGACAAGGAGATCGCCGACCGCTGGCGTGGCTTCGAGGACATCGCCGACAGTCGCCACCTTGCCAACCGCGTCGAGCGCGAGGTCGTCGATGCGCTGGCGGAGGCCGTGCAGCAGGCCTATCCGCGCCTCTCGCACCGCTATTACGCGATGAAGGCGAAATGGCTCGGCATGGAGCAATTGAACTTCTGGGACCGCAACGCGCCGCTGCCGGAAACGCCGACGGCGCTCATTCCCTGGACCGACGCCAAGGAGACCGTTCTTTCCGCCTACGGCAACTTCGCGCCGGAAATGGCCGAGATCGCCGGCCGCTTCTTCGACGAGGAATGGATCGATGCGCCGGTCCGTCCCGGCAAGGCGCCGGGCGCCTTCGCCCATCCGGTCGTGCCTTCCGCCCATCCCTATGTCCTCGTGAACTATATGGGCAAGCCGCGCGACGTGATGACGCTCGCCCACGAGCTCGGCCATGGCGTGCATCAGGTATTGGCCGGCGGCCAGGGCGCCCTGATGTGCCAGACGCCGCTGACGCTGGCCGAAACCGCGTCCGTCTTCGGCGAGATGCTGACCTTCCGGGCGCTGCTCGAAAAGACGAAGGACAAGCGCGAGCGCAAGGCGATGCTTGCCCAGAAGGTCGAGGACATGATCAACACGGTCGTGCGCCAGATCGCCTTCTACCAGTTCGAGCGCAAGGTCCACACCGCCCGCAAGGAAGGCGAGCTCACCTCCGAGCAGATCGGCGAGCTCTGGCTGTCCGTGCAGGGCGAAAGCCTCGGCCCGGCGATCAGGATTTCCGAAGGTTACGGGACGTGGTGGACCTATATTCCCCACTTCATCCATTCGCCCTTCTACGTCTATGCCTATGCCTTCGGCGATTGCCTGGTGAACTCGCTCTATGCGGTCTACCAGAACGCCGCGCCGGGCTTCCAGCAGAAGTATTTCGAGCTCCTGAAGGCCGGCGGCACCAAGCATCATTCCGAACTCCTGAAGCCTTTCGGCCTCGACGCCACCGATCCGTCCTTCTGGTCCAAGGGCCTTTCGATGATCGAGGGCTTGATCGACGAGCTGGAGACCCTGGACAGGGCTTGAGCCATTTCGATGGAACACCCGGCGCCCTACGCGCTCTTTCGCGATGATCCAGCCGGCCGGAGCCTCGTCTTCGGCCGGCCGCGGGAAATTGTCTTCGCCCATACGGCCGATGAGGTCCTGCCCGCACTCCGGCGCCTGGAGGAGGCCCGCCGCGCCGGCCGCTGGCTGGCAGGCCGTATCTCCTATGAGGCGGGTTACGTTTTCGAGGACAAGCTGCGGCCGCTGATCGTCGAAAACCGCCCGATGCCCCTCATCGCCATGGGCATCTTCGACGCCCCCGCCGGCCACGAGCACCCTTTGGCCCTGCCGGTACCCGCCGTTAATGAAGAGCCGTTCCTGACCGAGCCGCGTGCCGCCTGGGATTTTCCGGCCTACCGCGAGCGCTTCGAAAGGCTCCACCGGCACCTGCGCAACGGGGACTGCTATCAGGGAAACCTGACCATGCCGATCACCGCCCGCTGGCAGGGCGATCCGCGCGCCGCCTTCTGGTCCCTCGTATCACGCCAGCCGGTGCATTACGGCGCATTGGTGGACCTGGGAGGCCCGATCATCCTCTCCCGGTCGCCGGAGCTTTTCTTCTCGGTCGATGCGGACCGCTTCATCGAGACCCATCCGATGAAGGGCACCGCGCCGCGCGGTGCGACGCCGGAGGAAGACGAGGCGATCGTCGAGGCCATGCTCGCCGACGAGAAGACGCTCGCCGAAAACCGCATGATCGTCGACCTTTTGCGCAACGACATTTCCCTGATCAGCGAGGTGGGCACGCTCTCCGTCCCAAGACTGTTCGAGATCGAGACCTATCCGACCCTGCACCAGATGGTCAGCCATGTGCGGGCCAAGCTCAGGCCGGAAATCGGCTTTCCCGAAATCCTGGCGGCGCTCTTTCCCTGCGGCTCCATCACCGGAGCGCCGAAAATGTGGGCCATGCAGATCCTCGCCGGGTTGGAAACGGATTGCCGTGACGCCTATTGCGGCGCGATCGGCTATTGCGACCCGGCCGGGCCGATGCGTTTTTCGGTGGCAATCCGCACGATCACGCTTTTCAACGACGGCAAGGCGGTCTTCAATGTCGGCGGCGGCATCGTCTTCGACTCGGAGGCGGAAGCCGAATATGATGAGTGTCTCCTGAAGGCACGGTTTGCGGTAGGCGACCAATGGATTTCTCGCTGATCGAAACGATGCGCTGGGAACCCGGCACCGGCTTTTTGCGGATGGCGCAGCATCTGCGCCGCCTCAGCCGCTCGGCCGATGCGCTGGGCTTCCGCCAGCCGCCGGCCGACACGCCGAAACAGCTCGAAGCGGCGACGGCAGACAGCGGGACGGCGCTCCGCGTGCGCCTCGTCATGACCTATCGCGGCAAGATCGAGATCACCACGACGCCCTTCACGCCCTTCCCCGCCGGCACCGTATGGAAGCTGCGGGTGGCGGAGACAAGAATGCCGTCGGACGATCCCCTGTTCCGCCACAAGACCTCCCGCCGGGAACTCTACGAGACGGCGCGCGCCGAATTCTCGTCAGAAGAGGCGGACGAAGTCCTGCTTCTCAACGAGCGCGGCGAAATCTGCGAAGGCACGATCACCAATGTCTTCGTCAGGGACGATGACGGCCAATTGCTGACGCCGCCGCTGGCGAGCGGGCTCCTGCCCGGCATATTGCGGGCCGAACTGATCCGCGAGGGCAAGGCACGCAGCCAGGTCCTCCGACTTGCCGATATCGAGAACCGCCGTTTCTTCGTCGGCAATTCCCTGCGCGGCCTCATCGCCGCCGAACTCGCGGCCGATGCGAAACAGGCAGGGCCGTCCCTTGCGGAGACGGCCATCGCAGCCGGAGGACGCGGATAGATGGCTGAGGGGCAACCGCTTGCCGATCATCTGCTCTCGCTCGAAACGGCGCTGCAGACCCGCGAGGTCCGCAGCTCCGAAACAAAGCTGCGCGAGCTGCTGGCGCCGGAATTCCGCGAATTCGGCCGTTCGGGCCTTGCCCATACATTCGGCGACATCGTCTCCCGCCTCACCGCCGAGGTCGGGCCGAACAATACGTCGATCGAGGATTTCACAGTTTCGCTCCTGAGCGACAGGATCGCGCTTGCCACCTATCGCGGCATCCGCATCAACGACGACGGCCGCAAGCTTTTCACCAATCGCAGCTCGATCTGGCGCCTCGACCTCGACGGCAAATGGCGCATGGTCTTCCACCAGGGCACGCCGGCGGAATGACGGCCGGCGGACATTAGCCAAGTCGGTACCGTCTCACCAAACTGTGTGCTGCACCCCGTCGAGCTCGTGCTCTTCCAAGGAGGCGACCGCGACGGCCATCGTGCATCCGGCAAGGAACACCGCCCAGAACAGCAGCCACATGCGCCAGTCATTGCGATTGTTCAGGCCTTCCTGCTGCAGAAGTGAAAGCCGCGTCCAGGCCCTTACGGCGATTTCCCGTGGTTCCCTCGTCCTGAAAGCCATCTCCATGGCCATGTAAAAGGCCCTGCTGATCAATCTCATCAGATACCCGCCCCGCATGTTGCATCGCGGAATATTTTTAGGGCGGCCGCCGCATGTTCCAAGAGTTGAAAAGCGATTTTTACAAGTGTGTGAATTTGGCTTAAATCGATCCTGAAACGATACACCAGGGCAGAATGAGCAAGAAGACACTCGCCTACACCCCTTATGACGGCTCCTCGAAACCGTTCACGATCGGCCTCCTGCAGCTCGATCCGGCCCGCTGGATCGAGCCGGACGGCGATCTCGCCTATCATCTTGCGGAGAAGAAGAAGCTCTTTGCAGAGCACGGCGGGCAGATATTTCGCGCCGAGCCGGGCACGGAGGATGCACAGCAGGAAATCCTGGACGCGCTGGCGGAATATCTTCCGTCTCATCACACAGCGATCTATCGCCGCGAAGGTGACGTCATGGAAATGGCAGGCCATCGCGTCGATCTCGCGGATCGGACCATGCCGCCGCTGTTCCGTGCCGGGCTTCTGGTGCAGGACGATCTCGTTATCATGCGCAGAGGCGAAAAGGGCTGGCGCATCGCCGCAGCCTTCCTCGCCTTCCCTTCCTCCTGGTCGCTCTCCGACAAGTTCGGCAAGATCATGGACGAGGTCCATGCCCCGGTGCCGGATTTTGCCGGCGGCAGCCGCAATGCCGGCCTCGTCAACCGCATGTTCGACAATCTCTCGCCGGCGCGGTTCGTGGTGCGTTGGAACTGGTCGGTCAACTGGGGTTACAAACTCTACCACCCCGTTTCGCAACCCGCTTCCGAAACAAGGAACATTTCGCCCGAGAAAGCCTTCATCCGCGTCGAACGCCAGACGCTCAGGAAAATGCCGGTCTCCGGCGACATCCTCTTCACGATCCGCATCTATCTCGACCCCGTCGCCGCGATCGTGACGCAGCCGAATGCACGGGAACTGGCGGCTTCGCTCGCCGACCAGCTCGAAGCCCTCACGCCCGCGCAGACCGATTACAAGGGCCTTTCCGTAAGGCGCGCCGAACTCGTCGCGCTTCTCCGGAAATCCGCCGAGGCGCCCGCCCCCGTCGGATGAGCCGGCCGTTTCTCCCCAACAACACAGCAGGCTCTTTATTGTGACGAAATTTTATGATCTAGAGCCGGTCACCTCGCAATTTCGGCGGCACCAAGAAGAATGCTTGAGGCTGAACGCCTTTGTTCCCTTCCCAAGGAGAAAAGAATGACGCAACAGAACTATCCGGTGTATGGCGAAATCACCGGCCCGATCGTGATGATCGGTTTCGGTTCGATCGGTCGCGGTACGCTGCCGCTGATCGAACGCCATTTCAAGTTCGACAAGAGCCGGATGGTTGTCGTCGATCCGAGCGATGAGCACAAGGATCTCCTTGAAAAGCACGGCGTCCGCTTCATCCAGGAATATGTCACCAAGGACAACTACAAGGAACTCCTGAAGCCGCTCCTGACGGCCGGCGGCGGCCAGGGCTTCTGCGTCAACCTCTCGGTCGATACCGGCTCGCTCGACATCATGAAGCTCTGCCGCAAGCTGGATGCGCTTTACATCGATACGGTCGTCGAACCCTGGCTCGGCTTCTATTTCGACAAGAACCTGAAGAACGCAGACCGCACCAACTACGCGCTGCGCGAGACCGTTCGCCACGAGAAGAAAAAGAACCCTGGCGGCGCGACGGCCGTTTCCACCTGCGGCGCCAACCCCGGCATGGTCTCCTGGTTCGTCAAACAGGCGCTCGTCAACCTCGCCAAGGATACCGGCCTGAAGTTTGACGAACCCTCGCAGGACGACCGCGAAGGCTGGGCGAAGCTGATGAAGAAGCTCGGCGTCAAGGGTATCCACATCGCCGAACGCGACACCCAGCGCACCAAGCATCCGAAGCCGCTCAACGTCTTCTGGAACACCTGGTCTGTCGAAGGCTTCATCTCCGAAGGCCTGCAGCCCGCCGAACTCGGTTGGGGCACGCACGAGGAATGGATGCCGAAGAACGCCAGGAAGCACAAGAAGGGCTGCCAGGCGGCGATTTATCTGGAACAGCCGGGCGCCAACACCCGCGTCCGTACCTGGTGCCCGACGCCCGGCCCGCAATACGGCTTTCTGGTAACCCATAACGAATCCATCTCGATCGCCGACTATTTCACCGTGCGCGACAAGGATGGCGACGTCACCTTCCGCCCGACCTGCCACTATGCCTATCACCCGGCCAATGACGCGGTTCTTTCGCTGCACGAGATGTTCGGCAACGGCGGCAATCCGCAACCGGTTCACCACGTCCTCGACGAGGATGAGCTGGAGGACGGCATCGACGAACTCGGCGTGCTGCTCTACGGCCATGAGAAGAACGCCTATTGGTACGGCTCGCGCCTTTCGGTGGAAGAAACCCGCCGCATCGCCCCTTATCAGAACGCCACCGGCCTGCAGGTGACCTCGGCCGTTCTCGCCGGCATGGTCTGGGCGCTCGAAAACCCGAAGGCCGGCATCGTCGAGGCCGACGAGACGGATTACAAGCGCTGCCTCGAAGTGCAGCTCCCCTATCTCGGCCCGGTCGAAGGCCATTACACCGACTGGACCCCGCTCGACGGCCGTCCGGGTCTCTTCCCGGAAGACATCGACGAGAAGGATCCGTGGCAGTTCCGGAACATCCTCGTCCGCTGACCGCCGGTTGAAAACGAAGCCGCCTGCACCGACAGGCGGTTTCCCGCATCGCTGTCTTTCCAAGACTATGTCTTGCATTCGACAAGGTTAAGACGGCATGCTCCTGTCACAGCACTGAATCGCGGGAGACAGAATATGAAATTGAAAGCGAGCCTCGTGCTCATCGCCGCAGCCAGCCTGACCGCTTGTGTTTCGTCACCGCCGCCGCGCCAGCTTCCGCCCGCTCAGCCGCAAGGCGTCGAAGGAACGTGGGTCGATCCGAACGGTATCGTCTCCACCTTCCAGGCAGGCACGTTCAACACCCGCTCCAGCGACAGCAATACGCTGCTGGCCTCGGGCACCTATGTCAGCCTCTCGCCGACACTCGTCGAGATCAGCATGACGTCGCTCGTCAGGAAGACGCAATCGCGCGTCAACTGCTCGCTCGTCTCGCCGAGCCAGCTCAACTGCACGCAGGACAGCGGCGCCCAGTTCTCGCTCATGCGCCGAAGCTGAGGATTCTTCAAACCGGACAGTCCTTGGGAACCCCGCTTCGCCGGGGTTCTCGCGTTTTACGCGTATGGGCCTGGGAGAACGCGCGCTGTCACATTTCCCTTGAAACGGCTTTCTCTTGATGAAAACATGCATCCCGCAACGATTGTCATGGTGGGACAGTAGAACAATCGTGGCGAGCCGGCATGAACCCGCCGATAAAAACAGGAGAGAGACCAGATGATGAAGACATTGAGGTTCGGGCTGATGACCGCTTCGGTTTTGGCCCTTTCAGGCGGCGCAGCGCTTGCCGATTTCGAGCTCAATATCCTGCACATCAACGACTTCCATTCACGCATCGAATCCATCAACAAGACCGATTCCACCTGCTCGCCCGAAGACGAGGGCAAGGGTGAATGCTTCGGCGGCGCGGCTCGCCTGCTGACCGCGATCAACCAGACGCGCGACGGCCTCAAGGCCGAGAACAAGAACGTGATCCTCCTGAACGGCGGGGACAACTTCCAGGGCTCGCTCTTCTATACGACCTATAAGGGTGCGGCCGAAGCCGAAGTGCTGAACGCCATGAAATTCGACGCCATGACCGTCGGCAACCATGAATTCGACGACAGCGACGACGTGCTCGCCACGTTCCTCGACAAGATCCAGTTCCCGGTCGTCACCGCCAACGTCGTGCCGGGCGCAGCGGCCAAGATCGGCGACCGCATCAAGCCCTTCATCGTGCTCGATGTCGGCGGCCAGAAGATCGGCATCGTCGGCGCCGTCACCAACGACACGGCGGAAATCGCCAATCCCGGCCCGAACATTACGATCGCCGACGACGTCGCCAAGATCACCGAGGCGGTCCAGGCCGTGAAGGCACAGGGCGTCGACAAGATCATCGCGCTCACCCATGTCGGTTACCCGCGCGATCTCGCCGCCATCGCCAAGATCCCGGATGTCGACGTGGTTGTCGGCGGCCACACCCATACGCTGCTTTCCAACACCGCCAAGGATGCCGCCGGCCCCTATCCGACATGGTCCGACAATCCGGGCGGCTACAAGGTCCCGGTGGTCCAGGCCTACCAGTATTCCAAATATCTCGGTGACCTGAAGGTCGTGTTCGACGATAATGGTGTCGTGAAGAGCGCCGAAGGCGAGCCGATCCTCCTCGACAAGACGTTCCAGCCCGATCAGGCACTCGCCGCGCGCATCGTCGAGCTGAAGCAGCCGATCGAGGACATGAAGAAGAAGGTCGTCGGTGCTTCCGAAGGCGTGATCGACGGCGACCGCCGTGTCTGCCGCGCCGCGGAATGCTCGATGGGCAACCTGGTGGCCGACGCCATGCTCGACCGCGTGAAGAACCAGGGCATCCAGATCGCCATCCAGAACGGCGGCGGCCTGCGCGCCTCGATCGATGCCGGCGAGGTCACCCAGGGCGAAGTGGTCAGCGTCCTGCCCTTCCAGAACACGCTCTCGACCTTCCAGCTCACCGGCGCCGATGTGGTGAAGGCGCTGGAAAACGGCGTCAGCCAGATCGACGACGGTGCCGGACGCTTCCCGCAGGTCGCGGGCCTGAAATATTCCTTCGACAAGTCGAAGCCGGCCGGAGCCAAGGTCAGCGACGTACAGGTCAAGGAAGGCGACAATTTCGTGCCGATCGATCCGGCCAAGCTCTACGGCGTCACCAGCAACAATTTCATGCGCGCCGGCGGCGATGGTTATGCCGTCTTCAAGACCGGCGGCCAGAACGCCTATGACTACGGCCCGGACCTTGCCGACGTGACGGCGGAATTCATCGCCGCCCGCAACCCCTACAAGCCCTATACGGACGGCCGCATCACCGATCTGACGCCGGCAAACTACACGCCGCCGGCAAAACCCGCACCGGCCACCCCGCCGGCCCCTGTTCCAGGCCAGACGGCTCAGGCAACTCCGTCGCCTTCGGCTCCGGCCACACCGGCTCCTGCTCCAGCCGCACCGGCCCCCACAACCCCGGCTCCCGCAACTCCCGCTCCGACGGCACCTGCCGCCTCAGCATCGGCCGGCCCGACCAAATACATTGTCGTAAGGGGAGACTCGCTCTGGAAGATCGCCGAGGTTCATTACGGCAACGGCGGTGAATGGAAGAAGATTGCGGATGCCAACACGCTGCGCAATCCGAACCTCATCCATGTCGGCGCCGAGCTGGAACTGCCGACGAATTGAGCCGCAACCGGTGTCGCTCGAAAACCGGACGCGCTTTCGGGTGACGACATGAACGGATAAGGACAATTTGTCCCGCTTCTCGAACCGGCCCGGGCTTTCCCGGGCCGGTTTTTCTTTCTAAGTAATCTGCACATCAAGGCGCGCAGACGCGAGCGTCCTATTCAATCTGAAAGTGTTCCATGAACTCGACCTCAGCCCCCATGCCCTCCGACCGCCCGCAGGTGAGCCCCGGCAAGGTCGGCGTGCTGCTCGTCAATCTCGGCACGCCGGACGGCACGGATTACTGGCCGATGCGGCGCTATCTCGGGGAATTCCTCTCCGACCGGCGGGTGATCGAATGGTCGCGCCTCTATTGGTATCCGATCCTGTATGGGATCGTGCTCAACAAGCGGCCGCAGAGGGTCGGCAAGGCCTACGAGACGATCTGGAACAAGGACCTCAACGAGAGCTATCTGCGCACCTATACCCGCAATCAGGCGGAACGGATGACCGAACGGCTCAAGGATCTGGGCGACGTCGTGGTCGATTGGGCCATGCGCTACGGCAAGCCTTCGATCGCCGAGCGTATCGATGCTCTTAAGGAACAAGGTTGCGACAAGCTCCTCGTCTTCCCGCTCTATCCGCAATATTCCGCATCGACGACCGCGACCGTCAACGACAAGGCGTTCGAGCACCTGATGAAGCTGCGCTGGCAGCCGGCCCTGAGAACCGTCCCGCCCTATCCCGACGAGCCGGCCTATATCGAGGCGCTCGCGGCCTCCGTCCGGCAGAGGCTTTCGACGCTCGACTGGCAGCCGGACATGCTGCTTGCCTCCTTCCACGGCATCCCGATCTCCTATTCCGAAAAGGGCGATCCCTATCGTACTCAGTGCGAGACGACCGCCCGACTGCTGCGCGAAGCCCTCGGCCTCACGGAAAAGAACTTCATGCTCACCTTCCAGTCCCGTTTCGGACCGGAAGAGTGGCTGCAGCCCTACACGGACAAGACCGTCGAGAAACTCGCCCATGACGGCGTGAAACGAATCGCGATTATGAACCCGGGCTTCGTCTCCGACTGCCTGGAGACGCTGGAGGAGATCGCCGTCGCGGCTGAAGAAACCTTCCTGCATCACGGCGGCGAGAAATTCGTTCATATCCCCTGCCTGAACGACAGTGAGAGCGGCATGACGGTGTTGGAAAAGGTCGTCCGTCGCGAGCTGCAGGGCTGGGTATAAGCCATGCACGCGGTCGGCATCCCGCAGGAGATCCGCGACAGGATCGCAAAACGCCGCGGCCGGTTCGAGATCTTCGACCGGCTCGATGCGAAGAAGACCGCCCTCGCCGTTATCGACATGCAGAAGGCCTTCGTCGCCGAAGGCGCGCCGGTCGAAGTGCCGCTGGCCCGCGGCATCATCCCGAACATCAACCGGATGGCCGACGCACTGCGCGAGGTCGGCGGCACGGTCGCCTGGGTCACGACGGCGCTGACCGATGCCGAAGGCGCGCATCCCTGGACGGTCTTCTACGACCATTTCACCACGCCGGAATTCGCCCGCGCCCATCTCGCCGCCATGACCGAAGGGTCCGAACTTCACGGCCTTGCCGATGGCCTCGACGTGCGGCCGGAAGACCTGCAGGTCTCCAAGGATCGCTTCTCCTGCTTCATCCAGGGGTCTTCACCACTCCACGACGTCCTGCGTGATAAGGGCATCGATACTGTCGTCATCGCCGGCACGCTCACCAACCGCTGCTGCGAAAGTAGCGCCCGCGACGCCATGATGATCGGTTACAAGGTCGTCTTCGTCGAAGACGCCAATGCCGCGGTCACCGATGACGAGCATGTCTGGGCGCTGATCAATATCGCATCGGCCTTCGGCGACGTGCGCCGCACCGATGACGTGCTCGGGATGATCGACGGTTAGTCGACAGTTCTAACGAACTTCACTGGCGCGAAAACCCGCTGTTGCGGTCTTCCAGAAATCCGGATCCTCGTAATTCGTCGGGTCCTCGATGCCGGCCAGATGAAAGGCCTCCCGTCGCTCGACGCAGGTTCCGCACCGGCCGCAATGGCGCTCGCCGCCCTTGTAGCAGGACCAGGTCTCGGCAAACGGCGTGCCATGACGGGCACCGTCGGCGACGATGTCCGCCTTCGAGCCGTTGACGTAAGGGGCGAGCAGCTTGACCGAAGCATAGCCCTCGAGCGCATGGTCCTGCATCGCCTGGAAAGCCTCGATGAAACCGGGCCGGCAGTCGGGATAGATGAAGTGGTCGCCGCCATGCACGGCGATCGCCACCGCCTCCGCCTGTCTTGCCGCCGCCACGCCGAATGCGATGGAAAGCATGATCGCATTTCGGTTCGGCACGATCGTGACCCGCATCGTCTCCTCGGCATAATGCCCGTCCGGCACGTCGACATCGTCGGTCAGCGCCGAACCGGAAAGCTCTTTGCCGATGGAGCGCATGTCGATGACCTGGTGGAAGACGCCGAGACGCCGGGCGCAGGCGGCTGCGAAATCGAGTTCCTTGCGGTGCCTCTGCCCGTAGTCGAAGGAGATGAGGCCGAGAAGCTCCTCTTCCGCCGCTATTCTATGGGCAAGAGAAACGGAATCCAGTCCGCCGGAGCAGACGACGATGGTTTTCATGGATCAGGTGTCCTTGTTTTGACCGGGTAGGCCGCGACCGGTTTTTTCGCCCGCTATGTAGAACGACCGGGCGTTTGTGAAAAGACATCTCCATTGCGGCAGAGCAAGCCCCAAGTGACCGTCGTTTCTTCCTCGCAGAGAACGTGCTACTCACAACGTCAGCAAGTGAATGGCGCTCGGTGCCGCAAGGTGGAGGAAGATCATGGTTCTGGACGGCTTCGATATCGTGGTGATCGCGGCGGTCATTCTGGTCATCCTGATCCTGTTCGCAGGCATCAAGACCGTGCCGCAGGGCTATCGCTACACCGTGGAACGTTTCGGCCGCTATACGCGCACGCTCGATCCGGGCCTGAACCTGATCACCCCCTTCATCGAGCGCGTTGGCGTTCGCATGAACGTCATGGAACAGGTGCTCGACATCCCGACCCAGGAAGTCATCACCAAGGACAATGCCAGCGTCTCGGCCGATGCCGTCGCCTTCTATCAGGTGCTCAATCCGGCGCAGGCGGCCTACCAGATCGCCAATCTCGAGAACGCCATCCAGAACCTGACGATGACCAATATCCGCTCGGTCATGGGTTCGATGGATCTCGACGAGCTCCTCTCCAACCGCGAGGTCATCAATGAGCGGCTGCTGCGTGTCGTCGACGAGGCCGTCCATCCCTGGGGCATCAAGGTCACCCGCGTCGAGATCAAGGACATCCAGCCGCCGGCCGATCTCGTCGAATCCATGGGACGGCAGATGAAAGCCGAGCGCGAGAAGCGTGCCCAGATCCTCGAAGCCGAAGGCTCGCGCAGCGCCCAAATCCTCCGCGCCGAAGGCGCCAAGCAGGCAGCGGTGTTGAAGGCCGAGGGCGAACGCGAAGCGGCTTTCCGGGAGGCCGAGGCCCGCGAGCGGCTCGCCGAAGCCGAAGCAAAGGCGACGCAATTCGTCTCGCAGGCGATCGCGGCCGGAGACGTGCAGGCGATCAACTATTTCGTGGCGCAGAAATATACCGAAGCGCTGGTGGAGATCGGCAAGGCGACGAATGCCAAGATCGTGCTGATGCCGCTGGAAGCCTCCTCGATCATCGGTTCGCTCGGCGGCATCGGCGCCATCGCCAAGGAAGTCTTCGGCGATGGTCCCGGCCCCGTCGTTCAGCCCCGCCCGCCCGCGCCGCCGCGCCCGCCGGTCGCCCCGCGCACCACGCCGGCCGTCGGCCCCTTCAACCCTGCCCCGCCATCGTCCGAGACCTGAGCCATGCTGCATGACGCGATAAGCGGTCTCGGTCTCTGGAGCTGGTGGATTCTCGGCCTCGTCCTGCTGGCCGCCGAACTCGCTCTGCCGGGCGTCTTCCTGATCTGGATCGGCGCGGCCGCGATCGTCGTCGGCGTGCTGTCGCTTCTGCTTTGGGATGCCGCTCTCTGGACCTGGCAGATCCAGCTGCTGCTTTTTGGCGTGCTTGCGATCGTTTTCGCCATTGCCGGCCGCCGCTTCTACGCGAGCCGCGGCGAAACGAGCGACGAACCGCTCCTGAACCGCCGCAGCGAAAGCCTGATCGGACGCACCGCGACGCTGCACGAACCGATTGCGGAAGGACGCGGCCGCATCCGTCTCGACGATACCTGGTGGTCGGTCATGGGACCGGACCTGCCGGCCGGCACACGGGTAAAGGTGGTCGCGGCGAGCGGCCGTGACCTGACCGTCGAAACGGCCTGATACAGGTCGACTGGTGGGGTCAGGCGACGCCGACGCGCAGGAGGTCGTGGAAATGCACGATGCCGATCGGCCGACGGTCCTCGTCGATGACGAAAAGCGCACCGATGCTGTGCTTGTTCAGTATTGCCATGGCAGCCGTGGCAAGCGTTTCCTTGCCGACCGTCTTCGGGGTCTTCGTCATGACGTCATCGACCGGCGTCTGACGGAGATCGACGTCCAGGTGACGCGCAAGGTCGCCGTCGGTGACGACACCGCAGAGGCGTCCCTCCTCGTCGAGCACGCCAACACAGCCGAACCGCTTGCGCGACAATTCCTGGATGGCCTCGGGCATGGAAACGCCCGTCTGCACGAGCGGAACCCGCTCGCCCGTATGCATGAGATCGCTGACATGCGAGAGCATCGCGCCGAGCTTGCCGCCGGGATGGTAGACGCGGAAATCGGTCGCTGAGAAACCGCGTGCTTCGAGCAGCGCCACGGCCAGCGCGTCGCCCATCGCAAGCTGCATCAGCGTCGAGGTGGTCGGCGCAAGCCCGTGCGGACAGGCTTCCTCCTGTTTGGGAAGAAGCAGCACCAGGTCGGCCTCGCGGGCAAGCGTCGAAAGCGCGCCGGACGTCATGGCGATCAGCGGCACGGAAAAGCGCCGCGTGAAGGAGACGATGCCCTGCAACTCAGCGGTCTCGCCGCCCCAGGAAAGCGCCAGTACCACGTCGCCCTGGGTGAGCATGCCGAGATCGCCGTGGTTGGCCTCGACGGGATGCACGAAGAAGGCAGGCGTGCCGGTCGATGCAAGGCTCGCGGCGATCTTGCGGCCGATATGGCCGCTCTTGCCGACGCCGGTCACGATGACGCGGCCATCGATGCCGCCTATGATTTCGGCGGCGTTGCGAAAAGCATCGCCCAAGCCGTTCTGAAGAGCGCTCTCCAGCGCATCAAGCCCTTGTTTTCCAAAGGCAATCGTCCTCAGAGCGGAGTCGACGACATCATGTTCGACCAGTTGCAGGGCTCTCTTGATCATGGCGAAGGCTTAGCGCCTTTCACCGCCCCTGTCCATCTGCTTCGGAGATATCCGGCGACGTTCCACCCCCGCACGAGACCGCAACCAAACATTAACTACAAGGCTTTACGTTTGGGTAAGCATTTCCGATCGGTCCCGGCAGACTCATGAAGATCATCACACCGACAGGCAGGACGCGTGAGCGGCGCAGGACGGCATTCGGCCTTCTGCTCGCCTGTTCGGCCCTCGCCTCGCCGGCCACCGCGCAGACCCCGAGCCCTTTTCCACCGCAGGATGGCCCCCTGCCCTCGGCGGCCGATGCCGGCTCGACGGCAAGCCTGAGAGGCAGCCAATCCCCGCAATCAACGGCGGATGGAGCCGCCGACGCGGACCAGACCGACACAGCCACCGGAGCGATCCCCGAAAACACGCCGACCGCCGGTGTGGAACCTCCCTACGAGGAGGACCTGAACCAGCCTTACGAACAGCCGCTCGATCCCGGTATCGAGCCTATCGATGGGCAGGAACAGCCGGTGGAACCCATCGATCCGACCGGCATTCGCCTCGGAACCTTCCTGCTGCGCCCTTCGGTCAACCAGGGCATCGATACCGAGATCACCCGTTCCAACGGGAGCAGGACCCGCCGCGACTATCTCTCGACGACGGTCCGCGGCACGCTTTCCTCCGACTGGTCGCGCCATTCGCTGACAGTCACCGGCGACGGCACGCTGGAGCGCAATATCGGCGGCGACGACAGGGGAGAGCGACCGGAAACGAATATCGATGCGGATCTTCGGCTCGACCTCGCTGACGATACGGTCGCCCACATCACCGGCGGCTACAGCTTCACCCGCGAGGACGATTACGATCCGAATGCGGTCGGCGGCGCGGCGACCCAGTCCGGCGTCCACGAATTCACCGGCGGTGCTTCCGTCGAGCGCGATCTGGGACGGGTGCGGGGCACGGCCGCACTGGACCTCTCCCGGGCCATCTATACGGATGCAAAGCTCTCCGACGGCTCTGTGCTCAGCATGAAGGACCGCAACCGCACCGGCATCGACGGGCGGCTGAGGCTCGGCTACGAGCTCTCGCCCGCCCTGATCCCTTATGTGGAAGTTGCGACCGGCCATACGTTTTACGACCGGAGCAAAGACAATTCCGGTTACGCCCGCTCCTCGCGGAACTATGCGGCGCGCACCGGCGTGGAATTCGATCTCGGCGAGAAGCTGCGCGGCGAGATCGGCACGGGTTACGAATTCGTCGACTACGAGGACAGCCGCCTGAAATCGGTGGATGCGATAACCTTCAATGGCAATGCGACCTGGTCGCCCCAGCGCGGCACCGATGTCGATCTCGGCCTGCGCACGACGATCCAGGATTCGACCACGCCCGGAGAGAGCGGCTGGGCGGAATACCAGTTCACCGCAGCACTCGCCCACGAGATGCGCGACGATCTTGTGGCGCGGCTCACCGGCAGCACGACGCTGCGCGATTTCTCCGGCGGCCAGAGCAACGAAACCGTCTGGATCGCCGGCGCGGGCCTTTCCTGGGCGATCAACCGCTATCTCGACCTGACCGGCGACGTGGAATACGAACAGGCAAATGGCGGCGGCGCCGACGACCGCATCGTTCGCGCCGGCGTTGGATTGACGCTCAAGCGATGAATCCCATGAAAACCCGGGCATTTGGCCCGGGTTCTTAGGAACAGACTGCCGCTTTTACTTCAACGACGAAATAAGCGCCTTGAGCGGCTCCTCGATCGCCGGACGGATATCGGCACGCTGCAATGCGAAAGCCAGGTTCGCCAGGATGAAGCCATCCTTGGCCCCGCAATCATAGGTCTCGCCCTTGAAATGATAGGCGGCGAACTCCTGGCTCTTGGCGAGTGTCAGCATACCGTCGGTGAGCTGGATCTCGTTGCCGGCGCCGCGCTCCTGGGTCTCAAGGATGTTGAATATCTCCGGCTGCAGGATATAGCGGCCGTTGATGAAGAGGTTGGAGGGCGCCGTGCCCTTGGCCGGCTTCTCCACCATCTGGGTGATCTTGAACCCTTCGCCGATCGCCTCGCCGATGCCGACGATGCCGTATCTATGCGCCTGGTCCGGATCTGTCTCCTGCACGGCGAGCACGTTGCCGCCGGTCTCGCCATAAAGCTCGACCATGCCCTTGAGGCAGGCCTTCTCGGCCGACATGATCATATCTGGCAGGAGCACCGCGAAGGGCTCGTTGCCGACGATGTCGCGGGCGCACCAGACCGCATGCCCGAGACCGAGCGGCACCTGCTGGCGCGTGAAGCTCGCAGTACCCGCCTTCGGCAGAAGGCCGGCGAGCAGCGTCAGCTCGGCGTTCTTGTTGCGCTCGCGCAGCATCTGCTCCAGCTCGTACTGGATATCGAAATAATCCTCGATGACGCCCTTGCCGCGCCCTGTCACGAAGACGAAGTGCTCGATCCCCGCTTCCGCCGCCTCGTCGACCACATATTGGATGACCGGCTTGTCGACCACGGTCAGCATTTCCTTCGGCACGGCTTTTGTCGCGGGCAGGAAGCGCGTACCCAGACCTGCCACCGGAAAGACTGCCTTACGGATCCTTTTTTGTTGTGCCACTCATGCCTCCTGAAAGCACATCATTGTGCAGATTGTAGATTCCCCGGCGTCTAGCTGCCAATTGCTACCGTTTTGCAAAGACTGCCGTTGACGGAATTTCCATGGTAAAGAATTTGTTGACCCTATCGTGTTATTACATCGTTAAACTGTATGCCACCGTCGCCTTCGGGCTTGGTTAAAAGAAGGAATGGATACGACCGCCGATGAAGACGTTTCGCACCAACCACTTGCGCGGGTTTGCTTTCTCCCTGCTCGCCGGGCTGGCCATGGCGATAATGCCGATAGACGCCGAGGCCGACCCTGGTTTCAAGGCTTGGATCACTAAATTCTACCAGACGGCCGCCAAGAGCGGAATTAGCCGTTCCACGTATGAAAAAGCCTTTGCCGGCGTCACCGAACCCGATCCGGACGTACTTGAGAAAGCCCAGTTCCAGCCCGAATTCAAGACGAAGATCTGGGATTATCTCGATAGCCGCGTGAACCCCTATACTGTCCGCATCGGCCGCGAGATGGCGGCACGCCATGGTTCGACGCTGGCGGCCTTGGAACGGCATTACGGCGTCGACCGCAACATCCTCCTCGCCATCTGGTCGATGGAATCCAATTATGGGGCGGTGCTGGAAAACCCCGATCGCCTGCATCACGTGCCGCAGGCGCTTGCGACGCTCGCCTGGGCCGATCCGCAACGCGCCAAATTTGCACGCACCCAGCTTATCGCAGCACTGAAGATCCTGCAGTCCGGCGACGTCACGCCGAAACAGCTCACAGGTTCCTGGGCAGGCGCCATGGGTCATACGCAATTCATCCCGACGAGCTACCTGCTCTATGCCGTCGATGCCGACGGCAACGGCAAGCGCGACATCTGGCACTCCGTGCCGGACGCGCTCGCCACGTCCGCCAACCTGCTCGCCAAGAACGGCTGGCAGTCCGGCAAGACCTGGGGTTATGAGGCCGCCATCCCCGCCAACGGCGCCCGCCACGAAGGGCAGACCAAGACGCTCGCCGAATGGGCAAGGCTCGGCTTTGCGCGGCCGAACGGCAAGGGTTTTCCCCGCGGCTCCGACCGGGCCACGCTGAAATTGATGGCCGGCGCGAACGGCCCGGCGTTCCTCATGCTCAGGAACTTCTTCGTGGTGAAACGCTACAACGCCGCCGACAGCTATGCGCTGGCGGTCGGCCTGCTGGCGGACGAGATCGCCGGCTATGGCGGCGTCCGGCAAAGCTGGCCGCGCCCGGCCGGAACGCTCGACATCAAGCAGAAATTCGAGCTGCAGTCGCGCATGAAGGAACTCGGCTATTACGACGGCGAGGTCGACGGCAATTTCGGCTCCGGCTCGAAAGCGGCCATCTCTGCGATCCAGAAGCGGCTCGGCATGCAGCAGAGCGGCGAACCCTCGCAAAGGCTTCTCGAAGCTTTGCGTTGACAAGACGACGCTGTGCACCACATCGTCTCTCAGGAGGCGCCCGTGAGCGGTGCGAGACGTCGGAGGCACGAAGGCTTTGAGGAAGACCGGCAGACAAGGGAAATGGGCTCGACCGGGCGTGTTCCTTCTCGCGCTGGTGCTTGCCTTGCCGGCCCCTTTTTCGCCTGCCGGAGCCCAGGAGCCCATGCCGCGCCGTAACCTCCTGGATTATCTGTTCGGAGGCCCGCGCTACGACCGTTACGAGCGTTATGACCGTTCCGAACGCTATGATCGTTATGAACGCTCCGACGATTACGAGCGGCCGCGCGCGCCGCGCCGCCGCTACAATCGCGAAGGCTCGATCACCAAGGTGACGCCGCCGCGCCAGCGCAGCAACCGCGGCTCGGGCCGTACGGCTGCACCGCGCCCGCAGCAACCGGCCACGCCGCCTGCGCCGGAACCGGTCGCCAAGCTCGACAATGCCAAGCAGATCCTGGTGGTCGGCGATTTCATGGCCGGCGGTCTGGGGACGGAACTGGAGACGACCTTCGCCAGCTCTCCGGGCGTTGCAGTCACCAGACGCAGCGACGGCTCGTCCGGCCTCGTGCGGAAGGACCATTTCGATTGGCCGGCGCAGCTGCCTGCAATGCTGGACGAAGTCAAACCCGCCGTCGTCGTGGTGATGGTCGGCGCCAACGACCGCCAGCAGATGGAGATCGGCGAAGCGAAGGAGAAATTCCGCAGCGACGCCTGGTTCAAGGAATACGAGGCGCGCGTGACCCAGCTTGCCGGCATCGTCACCTCTCGGAAACTGCCGCTGCTCTGGGTCGGCCTGCCCTCCTTCCAGTCGCCGTCCATGACGGCCGACGCGGTGACCCTCAACACCATCTACAGAAACCAAGTGGGCAAGGCGGGCGGCGAGTTCGTCGATATCTGGGAAGGTTTCGTCGACGAGGACGGCAAGTTCGTCATCACTGGCTCGGATGTCAACGGCCAGCAGGTGCGCCTGCGGGAATCCGACGGCATCGCCCTGACCAAGGCCGGCAAGAAGAAGCTCGCCTTCTACGTGGAAAAATTCGTCCGCCGCCATGTGGGCGAGATGGCAAGCCCCGATCTCGTCAACCTCGACGGCAGCAATCTGCCGGCGCTGTCCTCCTTGCCGGGCGCACCCGGCCAGAACGTCCCGACCCATCCGATCAGCCTGTCCGACCCGGAACTCGACGGCGGTAAGGAATTGCTCGGCGCCGCTCCCCCGCCCCCCGTTCTGGTGGAAACGCCGCGCGACAAGCTGGTCAGGCGGGGAGAACTCTCGCCCGCTCCCGCCGGCCGTATCGACGACTACCGGATGCCTGCCGGGGGGACCGCCACGCGTTAAAGAGATACGGGACCTTCCCTCCTCCTGCGAGCATTTCCCCCCGTGACCGTCTTCAAGCTCTGGAGTGTGCAAGCCCCCTCTGGCTCCAACCTCACAGCGTTCCCAACCACTCCAAAACCACGGACTTCGTAGGCGATCTTACCGCGGCAATACCGAGCTTCCCATCAGCACTTCGTCGACCGCGCGTGCCGCCTGGCGGCCTTCGCGGATCGCCCAGACGACCAGCGACTGGCCGCGGCGCACGTCGCCCGCCGCCCAGAGCTTGTCGATCGAGGTCCTGTAGTCGCGCTCGCTGGCGACGACATTGGTCGAACCGCGGCGGTCGACATTGACGTCGAGCTTGCCCTCGAGCTCCGTCAGCACGCCTTCCTTGAGCGGACCGGAGAAGCCGATGGCGATGAAGGCGAGATCCGCCTTGATGATGAATTCCGTGCCGGCGATCGGCTTGCGGCGTTCATCGACCTCGCAGCAGCGCACGCCGGTGAGCTGGCCGTCCTCGCCAACGAATTCGAGCGTCGCCACCTGGAACTCGCGCACCGCTCCTTCGGCCTGAGATGAGGAGGTGCGCATCTTGGTGGCCCAGAACGGCCAGACGGCAAGCTTGTCCTCCTTCTCCGGCGGCTGCGGACGGATGTCGAGCTGGGTCACCTTGACAGCGCCCTGCCGGAAGGCCGTGCCGACGCAGTCCGACGCCGTATCGCCGCCGCCGACGACGACCACATGCTTGGCGCCGGCCAGGATCGGATCGGACGGCCAGGCGACGCTGTCGATGTTCTCGCGGCCGATGCGGCGGTTCTGCTGCACGAGATAGGGCATCGCGTCATAGACGCCGTGCAGGTCGCCCCCCGGAATGCCGGCCGGACGCGGAGTTTCCGAACCGCCGCAATAAAGCACAGCGTCGTGTTCGGAAAGCAGCGCCTCGACGGGCATGTCGACACCGACATTGACGCCGGTGTGGAACGTGACGCCCTCGCCCTTCATCTGCTCGACGCGGCGGTCGATGAAGTTCTTCTCCATCTTGAAGTCCGGAATGCCGTAACGCAGCAGGCCGCCGGGCTTCGATTCGCGCTCGTAGACATGTACGTCATGGCCGGCGCGGCCGAGCTGCTGGGCGGCCGCCATGCCGGCCGGGCCGGAGCCGATGACGGCGACCTTCTTGCCCGTATGCACCGTCGCCGGCTGCGGCGCGATGAAGCCGAGCTCATAGGCCTTGTCGGCGATCGCCTGCTCGACCGTCTTGATGGAGACCGGCGCATCTTCCAGATTCAGCGTGCAGGCTTCCTCGCAGGGAGCGGGGCAGACGCGACCGGTGAATTCCGGGAAGTTGTTGGTGGAATGGAGGTTGCGGATCGCCTCCTCCCACTTGTTGTTGTAGACGAGGTCGTTCCAGTCCGGGATCTGGTTATGCACCGGACAGCCGGTCGGGCCATGGCAATAGGGAATGCCACAGTCCATGCAGCGCGCCGCCTGCTTCTGCACCTCCGCATCCGACATCGGGATCGTGAATTCGCGGAAATGGCGGATGCGGTCGGAAGCCGGCTGATACTTCGCCACCTGCCGGTCGATCTCCAGGAAACCCGTTACCTTGCCCATGTTTACACCTTCAATCCGTCCTGCCGCTTTCGCAGCCGGTTAAAACCCAATGATCCGCGCGAACTTATTCCGCCGCGATCCCCATCCGCATGCGCTCCATCTCGACCAGTGCGCGACGGTATTCGACCGGCATGACCTTGCGGAATTTCGGCCGGTATTCGGTCCAGCGGTCGAGGATCTCCTTGGCGCGGGTCGAGCCCGTGTAGTGCAGGTGGTTGGAGATGAGCTGGTAGAGGCGCTCCTCGTCGTGGCGCGTCATGTCCTCCGAAACGTCGACGCGCCCCTTGTGCATGAGGTCGCCGCCGTGGTGGTGCAACTTCTCCAGCATGTCGTCCTCTTCCGGAACCGGTTCGAGTTCGACCATCGCCATGTTGCAGCGCTTGGCGAAATCGCCCTTCTCGTCGAGCACGTAGGCGACACCGCCCGACATGCCGGCCGCGAAGTTGCGGCCCGTCTCGCCGAGCACGACGACGATACCGCCGGTCATGTATTCGCAGCCGTGGTCGCCAACGCCTTCGACGACCGCGATTGCACCCGAATTACGCACCGCGAAACGCTCGCCCGCGACCCCGCGGAAATAGCACTCGCCGGTGATCGCGCCGTAGAGCACGGTATTACCGACGATGATCGAGTTCTCCGCAACGAGCCTGGAGTTCTCCGGCGGGCGCACGATGATACGGCCGCCGGACAGACCCTTGCCGACATAGTCGTTGCCGTCGCCGACGAGATCGAAGGTGATGCCGCGGGCGAGGAACGCGCCGAAGGACTGGCCGGCCGTACCGGTGAGCGTCACATGGATCGTGTCATCCTTGAGGCCCTTATGGCCCCAGCGCTTGGCAAGCGCGCCGGAAAGCATCGCGCCGGCGGAGCGATCGACGTTCTTGATCGGCACTTCGAAGACGACCGGCTCCTTGCTCTCGAGCGCCGGCGCGGACTTCTCGATCAGCTTGCGGTCGAGAATGTCGTCGATCGGATGCTTCTGCCGGGTCGTCCAGTAGGTCGCTTCCTTTGGGGCCTCCACCTTGTGGAAGATCTTCGTGAAATCGAGGCCCTTGGACTTCCAGTGGGCGATCATCTCGTCCTTCTCCAGCAGTTCCGACATGCCGATGATGTCGTCGAACTTCTTGAAGCCGAGAGAAGCGAGGATTTCACGCACTTCCTCGGCGACGAAGAAGAAGTAGTTGATGACGTGTTCCGGCGTGCCCTTGAAGCGCTTGCGCAGAACCGGGTCCTGCGTCGCGACGCCGACCGGACAGGTGTTCAGGTGGCACTTGCGCATCATGATGCAGCCGGCGGCGATGACCGGAGCGGTCGCGAAGCCAAATTCGTCGGCGCCGAGCAGCGCGCCGATGATGACGTCGCGGCCGGTCTTCAGGCCACCGTCGACCTGCAGCGCGATGCGCGAGCGAAGACCGTTCAGCACCAGCGTCTGCTGGGTTTCGGCAAGGCCGATCTCCCAGGGGCTGCCGGCATGTTTCAGCGAGGTGAGCGGCGAAGCGCCCGTGCCGCCGTCGAAGCCCGCGACCGTGATATGGTCGGCGCGTGCCTTGGCAACGCCGGCCGCAACCGTGCCGACGCCCACTTCCGAGACGAGCTTCACGGAAATGTCCGAGGTCGGGTTGACGTTCTTCAGATCGTAGATGAGTTGCGCCAGATCCTCGATCGAATAGATGTCATGATGCGGCGGCGGCGAGATGAGGCCGACGCCCGGCGTCGAATGCCGGGTCTTGGCGACCGTCGCGTCCACCTTGTGGCCGGGCAGCTGGCCGCCTTCGCCGGGCTTTGCTCCCTGCGCCACCTTGATCTGCAGCATGTCCGCATTGACCAGATATTCGGTCGTCACGCCGAAACGGCCGGAAGCGACCTGCTTGATAGCCGAGCGTTCCGGGTTCTGCGACCCGTCAGGCAGCGGCATATAACGGTCGCTCTCTTCGCCTCCTTCGCCGGTGTTCGACTTGCCGCCGATCCGGTTCATGGCGATCGCGAGCGTCGTGTGCGCCTCTCTGGAGATCGAGCCGAAGGACATGGCGCCCGTCGAGAAACGCTTGACGATGTCGGCCGCCGGCTCGACCTCTTCGATCGGGACAGGCTTGCGGCCGACCTGATCCGCCGTCTTTATCTTGAAGAGGCCGCGGATGGTGTTCATCCGGGACGACGTCTCGTTCACCATCTCGGCGAATTCGCGATAGCGCTCCTGGCTGTTGCCGCGCACGGCATGCTGCAGCGAGGCAACCGCATCCGGCGTCCAGGCATGGCTTTCGCCGCGCATGCGATAGGCATATTCGCCGCCGATATCGAGCGTCGATGCCAGGACCGGGTCCTTGCCGAAGGCCGCATGGTGGCGGCGGGCGGTTTCTTCGGCGATCTCCTTGAGGCCGACGCCTTCGATCGAGGTCGCGGTGCCGAAGAAATATTTCTCCACCAGTTCCGACGACAGGCCGACCGCATCGAAAATCTGCGCCCCGCAATAGGACTGATAGGTCGAGATGCCCATCTTGGACATGACCTTGAGGATGCCCTTACCGACCGCCTTGATATAGCGGTAGACGACTTCCTGGGCATCGACTTCCTTCGGGAATTCGCCGCGCATATGCATGTCGGTCAGTGTGTCGAAGGCGAGATAGGGATTGATCGCCTCGGCGCCGAAGCCGGCCAGACAGCAGAAGTGATGGATTTCGCGCGGCTCGCCGGATTCCACGACGAGGCCGACCGAGGTGCGCAGCCCCTTGCGGATCAGGTGATGGTGCACGGCGGCCGTCGCCAGAAGCGCGGGAATAGCGATCCGGTCCGGCCCGATCTGACGGTCGGACAGCACGATGATGTTGTAGCCGCCCTTGACCGCCGCCTCGGCACGTTCGCAGAGCCGGTCGAGCATTTCCGGCATGCCTTCGGCGCCGCGCTCGATGTCATAGGTGAAGTCGAGCGTCTTGGTGTCGAACCGGTCTTCGGTGTGGCCGATCGAGCGTATCTTTTCGAGGTCGCCGTTCGTCAGGATCGGCTGGCGCACTTCGAGGCGCTTGGCGTTCGCCGCACCCTCGTGGTCGAGGATGTTGGGACGCGGGCCGATGAACGATACGAGGCTCATGACGAGCTCCTCGCGGATCGGGTCGATCGGCGGGTTGGTCACCTGCGCGAAGTTCTGCTTGAAATAGGTATAGAGCAGCTTCGACTTTTCCGACATGGCCGAGATCGGCGTATCGGTGCCCATCGAGCCCACGGCTTCCTGGCCGGTCGTCGCCATCGGCGACATCAGGATCTTGGTGTCCTCGCTCGTGTAGCCGAAGGCCTGCTGACGATCGAGCAGCGACACGTCGCGGCGCAGGGCGCGCGGTTCCACCGGCTTCAGCTCCTCGAGGATGAGCTGCGTGCGGTCGAGCCACTTTCCGTAGGGGTGCTTGGTCGCAAGTTCGGACTTCAGCTCATCGTCGGAGATGATCTGGCCCTTTTCCATATCGATCAGCAGCATCTTGCCCGGCTGCAGGCGCCATTTCTTGACGATGCTCTCTTCCGGGACCGGCAGCGTGCCGGCTTCGGAAGCGAGAATGACGCGGTCGTCATCGGTGACGAGATAACGGGCCGGGCGCAGACCATTGCGGTCGAGCGTGGCGCCGATCTGCTTGCCGTCGGTGAAACAGACGGCAGCCGGGCCGTCCCACGGCTCCATGAGAGCGGCATGATATTCGTAGAAGGCCTTGCGCTCCTTCGACATGGACTGGTTGCCGGCCCAGGCTTCCGGGATCAGCATCATCACGGCATGCGCCATGGAATACCCGCCGCGCAGCAGGAATTCGAGCGCGTTGTCGAAACAGGCCGTATCCGACTGCCCCTCGTAGGAGATCGGCCAGAGCTTGGAGATGTCGTCGCCGAAAAGCGGCGAGGAGACCGAGGCCTGGCGCGCCGCCATCCAGTTGACGTTGCCGCGCAGCGTGTTGATTTCGCCGTTGTGGGCGACCATGCGGTAAGGATGCGCCAGTTTCCAGGACGGAAAGGTGTTGGTCGAGAAGCGCTGGTGGACGAGCGACACCGCCGTCTCGAAGCGCGGGTCCGACAGGTCCTTGTAATAGGCGCCGACCTGATAGGCCAGGAACATGCCCTTGTAGACGATGGTCGAGGAGGACAGCGAGACGGGATAGAAACCGACTTCCTGGCCGCCGAACGCATCATAGATGCGGTTGGAGATCACCTTGCGGACGAGGAAGAGCTTGCGCTCGAATTCCAGGTTCGTGGCAGCGTCACGGCCGGCGCCGATGAAGACCTGGACGTGATGCGGCTCGGTGGCGGCAATGTCCGGCGCCTTCGAGAGCGAGGAATTATCGACCGGCACATCGCGGAAGCCGAGGAACTGCTGCCCCTCTTCCGCCACCACGTCGATGATCACCTTCTTGAAGTGCTCGATCTGCTCGGCATCGCGCGGCATGAAGAAATGCCCGACGGCATATTCGCCGGCCTTCGGCAGGGTGACGCCCTGCTTCGCCATTTCCTCGCGGAAGAAGCGATCGGGAATCTGCACGAGAATGCCCGCGCCGTCTCCCATCAGCGGATCGGCGCCGACAGCACCGCGATGCGTCAGGTTCTCGAGGATGAAGAGGCCGTCCTTGACGATCTGGTGCGACTTCTTGCCCTTCATATGGGCGATGAAGCCGACGCCGCAGGCATCGTGCTCGTTTTTCGGATCGTAGAGACCCTGGCGCGACGGAATACCGGACGCCACGAAGGGAATGCGCGCTTTCGTCTCGGCGGAGACCGGGGCTTCGGATTGAAAAGCCTGGCCGGAAATCTCTGAGATCATCTTCGTCATCGTCATTCCTCCTGTTGGCCGTTTGCATGAAACGGGCAAAGTGGCTCTTGATCGTCTCTTTCGGATGACAGGCCGCACGCCACCCTTATCCACGCGATGGCGCCGCTCCAGCGTCAGCTGCAGCCTTAGCAGGCGCAGCATAACCCGGATCGGCATCGACGTCAGCGGAAAAGAGAGGCAGGCCGGCCGTTCGCTCCTTAAAATTAGGACAGCACTTCTGTCCTAATTCCCACTTTCTATGACACAGTTATGATTAACCCACAAGGGCGCAATTTGAAAATTTCATGGCGGCCGAGACAGGAGATTGCGCAAAAATCCGTAAGTGCGAAATTTAATTACCGGAAGTGCTTTGCCTTATTCGGATGATTGCCGCAAAGATAGGTCCGCCGGGCGAGAACGCCTTTCCCGTTGATTACGAGGCCAAAAGGCTTAATCTCCGGACGCTTTTCAAAAATCCTCCCAAGGTGTTCTTCCATGTTTTTTGCTTCCGACAACTGGGCCGGCGCCCATCCCGCCATCAATGATCGCCTTTCGAAGGAATCGACCCGTTTCGCCGCCGCCTATGGCAACAGCGATCTCGACAAGGCGGTCGAAGCCCGCTTCAACGAGATCTTCGAGCGCGAAGTGTCGGTCTATTTCGTCTCCACCGGCACGGCCGCCAACTCATTGTCTCTGGCAAGCGTCGCCCGCATCGGCGGCGTCGCCTTCTCCCATTCGGAAGCGCATGTGATCGAGGACGAATGCGGCGCGCCGGACTTCTTCTCCGGCATGCGTATGGCCCCTGTCGGGGGCGAAAACGGCAAGATGGATCCGGAAAGGCTGGCAGCCCGCATCGCCGGCTTCCCGCAGGATTCGCTGCATCACGGCCGCGCCGCCGCCGTCACGCTGACCCAGGCCACCGAGACCGGCACCATCTATACGCTCGACGAGATCGATGCGCTCACCAAGGTCGCCAAGGCGAACGGCCTGCCGGTCCATATGGACGGCGCGCGTTTCGCCAATGCGCTGGTCTCGCTCGGCTGTACGCCTGCCGAAATGACCTGGAAGCGCGGCCTCGACATTCTCTCCTTCGGCGGCACCAAGAACGGCTGCTGGTGTGCGGAAGCGATCGTCTTCTTCAACCCGGAGCTTGCCAGGGACTTCGCCTTCATCCGCAAGCGCGCCGCTCAGCTCTTCTCCAAGACCCGCTTCATCTCCGCCCAGTTCGAGGCCTATCTGCACGACGGTCTCTGGCTCGCCATGGCAAGCCATGCCAACGCCATGGCCGACCGCCTGCGTGCCGGTATCCGTTCTTTGAACAGCACGCGGCTTGCCTGGGACACGACCTCCAACGAGGTCTTCGCCGTGCTCAACAAGGCCTCCGCCGAAGCCGCACAAGAGAAGGGCGCCAAGTTCTACGACTGGCCGGCGCCAGCCAATATGCCGGAACCGGTGAAAAGTGACGAGCTGCTGATCCGTCTCGTCACCTCTTTCGCCACGACCGAAGACGACATCGACCAGTTCCTGTCGATCTGCAAGGCCGGCTAAGGCTATTCCATGCCTGATTGCGGCACGATCTGTGCCGCAATCAGGCTCGACAGCGCCTCCGTCAGCGCGGCGTCGGCGCCGCGCCTCGGGATCAGCACGAATTCCACGTCCTCCAGCACCGGCAGCCGCTCGGCCGGGATTTCCTTCAGGCCGGAAGGAGCCATGCTGCGCGGCTGGACCAGCACCCCCATCCCGGCTCGCGCCGCTGCCGTCAGCCCGCTGAGACTCTCGCAGGTGCAGACGACCCGCCACGGCATCTTCTCCCGGTCGAGCGCCTCCTGCGCGACGCGGCGGGTGATGGAGGGCGGCGGAAAGGCGATCAGCGGCAGCGCATCGCCGCGCGAGAGAACGAGTTCCGGATCGCGCGCCAGCCAGACGAGCGGCTCGCGATAGAGAAGCCGCCCATGCGTCTCGCCGATATGCCGCTTCGCCAGCACCAGATCAAGGTCGCCGGCATCCTGCATCTGGTAGAGCACCGCGGAGAGCGCCACGGTCAGCTCCAGATCGACGAACGGATAGAGCCGGATGAAATCTTCCAGGATGGAGGTGAGCCGGCTCGCCACCACATCCTCGGACACGCCGAGCCTCAACCGCCCGCGCAGCCGGCTCTCGCCGAACAAAGAGGCGACTTTCCCGTTGAGGTCCAGGATGCCGCGCGCATAACCGAGCAGCGCCTCTCCTTCCGCCGTCAGCTTGACCTGATGCGTGTCGCGGAAGACAAGCTGCCGGCCGAGCGATTTTTCGAGCCGCTGGATATGCTGCGTGACGGTCGACTGGCCAATGCCGAGTCGCGCCGCCGCTTCCGTGAAACTGCCGGTCTGCTGCAGCATGACGAAACTGTTCAGGTGATGAAGATTCAGCATCGCTATCTGCTCTTGTGATAACTGTTAGTGTTTGCATTCTGCTTTATGATAAGCGATGCATAAAGCTTCATTTTCAGGAATTCCGCCCATGAGCCGCTTTCTGCCGGACCGTTTCACGGTCTTTCTGGTCTGCACCGTCATCCTCGCCTCGCTCCTGCCGATTCATGGAGAATGGGCAGAGTGGTTCGGCGTCGCGACCGACATCGCCATCGGCCTGCTTTTCTTCCTGCATGGTGCGCGGCTCTCGCGCGATGTGGTGATCGCCGGCATATTGCACTGGCGCCTGCACCTGACGATCCTGCTTGTGACTTTCGCGGTCTTCCCGATCCTCGGGCTCGCCATCGGCTTCATCCCGGAAGACATCCTCCCCTCGCCGCTCTATGCCGGCATCCTCTTCCTCTGCGTGCTGCCGTCGACCGTTCAGTCCTCGATCGCCTTCACCTCCATGGCCGGAGGCAACGTGCCGGCGGCGGTCTGTGCCGCCTCGGGCTCCAATATTCTGGGCATGTTCCTGACGCCGCTGCTCGCGGGAGTGCTGCTTTCGACGACAGGCGATGCGGGCTTCTCATGGGATGCGCTGGAAAGCATCCTTCTGCAGCTTCTCGCCCCTTTCATCGTCGGCCAGATCCTGCAGCCCTGGATCGGCAACTGGATCCGTTCGAAGAAGAAGATCCTCGCCCCGGTCGACCGCGGCTCGATCCTGATGGTCGTCTACCTTGCCTTCTCCGAAGCGGTGATGGAGGGCCTTTGGCACACCTTCTCGGCCACCGATATCGGCGTCGTCATCGTCATCGACATGGTCCTGCTCGCGATCGTGCTCTGCCTCACCATGTTCGGCAGCCGGGCGCTCGGCTTCAATAAGGAAGACGAGATCACCATCACCTTCTGCGGTTCGAAGAAGTCGTTGGCGAGCGGCGTTCCGATGGCAAACGCCATCTTCGCCAACCAGTCGTCCTCGATCGGCGCGATCGTGCTTCCCCTGATGCTCTTCCACCAGATCCAGCTGATGGCCTGCGCCGTGATCGCCCAGAAATACGCCAACCGGCTAAAGCAAAAGGACGCTGCGGCAGAGCCGGCTGCGGCGTAATTGCCCATAAAAAAGCGGCCCTTCCCCCAAGAGGAAGGGCCGCCGACTCGGCTTGCTTGTTAAGCCTCGACTGGAGGTCGGGCGCCGAGGATTAGTTGACCTGCTGCGGAGCGATCTGGGCCTCGATCGTCTTTGCGGCGCCGCCGGCTTCGGCAGCGATCGCGATGCGACGGGGCTTCATGGCTTCCGGAATGTTCCGGACGAGGTCGATATGGAGCAGGCCGTTCTTCAGCGAAGCGGACTGAACTTCGACATGATCGGCAAGCTGGAAGCGGCGCTCGAAGGCGCGCTTGGCGATGCCGCGATAGAGATATTCGCTCTGGTCGACGGTTTCGTCTTCGCTCTTCTCACCCTTCACGGTCAGAACGTGGGCCTGGGCTTCGATCGAAAGCTCCTTCTCGTCGAAACCGGCGACGGCCATGGTGATGCGATAGGTGTTATCGCCGGTCCGCTCGATATTGTAGGGCGGATAGCTCTGCGTCTGATCGGCAATGCTGCGGCTGTCGAGCAGGTTGAAAAGGCGGTCGAAGCCAACGGTGGATCGGTAAAGCGGGGAAAAATCGACGTGGCGCATGATGTCCTCTCTTGAAGCGACGTTGCGGTTTTCGGTTTGGGCCTTCGCATCCCTTTATGGCGATGAAGGCCCCGTTCGGCGGACCCTTTCGGCACCCGCAAACCGAAGATGGGAATTGACTTTTGGCGGTTCAAGACCCTGTCGGGGAAACGCCTCCGCCGCCTGAACCCCATATGAACGGCGGGTTTTGGCTGCGTTCATGCGGCTCCTGATAAAACGAAACCATTGGAAGGCAGACGCCCCCGCAGGCAGCCGACCACAGACTGAAGGCCTCGCGTCCCTTCACTTCAGTCCCCCCTCGCCGGAACCTGGCGCTTCCCCAACCCGCCGGTTCCGGCTCTTTCTTTCAACGCATAAGACTGGCTGTTTGCCTGACGTCCGACAGCGCTTTCCCCTTGACGTCCGGCCGCCTTCGCCTATCGCTTATTCCTATCGGAAAAACGGCAGATTCCATGGACGACGTTCTTCACCTCACCACCGGCAATCCGGCGCCGGCCAACTATACGGCAGGTTATTTCACTGGCCATCGCGGTGCGAAGCTGCGCTACGGGCTGTTTCGCTCGGACCAGTCGCCGGCCGTCGGCACAGTCGTCCTCATGCAGGGACGCAACGAGTTCATCGAGAAATATTTCGAGACGATCCGCGACCTCAACGCCATGGGCCTCTGGGTGGCGACCTTCGACCTGCGCGGCCAGGGCGGGTCTGAGCGCCTGACGAAGAACCCGCGCAAGGGCCATGTGCGGCGTTTTTCCGATTACGAACGCGACCTCGAAATCTTCCTCGAACACATCGTCCTGCCGGATGCCCGCCTGCCATTCTTCCTCGTCGGACATTCGACCGGCGCGCTGATCGCGCTTTCGGCCGCTCCACGGCTGTCGAACCGCGTCCATCGCATGGCGCTCACGGCACCCTATGTCGCACTCACCGGACAAGGCGTGCCGGCAGGTGCAATCCGCACCATAGCCGGCCTCACCTCCTGGACCGGCCTTGGCCGCACCCGGCTCGGCAAGGATCAGAGCCGGCGCCCGTTCGAGGGCAATCCGCTCACCTCCGATCTCGACCGCTTCGGACGCAATGCGCAAATCATCTCCGCCTATCCCGAACTGACGGTCGGCGCGCCCACGGCCCGCTGGCTGCACGAGACGTTCAAGGCGATGCGCCGGGTCTCGAACCAGGCGCATCTGACGCAGATCACCATTCCGACACTGATTCTGGCGCCTGTACTTGACGGTATCGTCCCCTATCGGGCGCAGGAGGAGCTGTCGCGCAATTTCCGCGCCGCCCAGCTCGTCACCATCAACGGCGCACGCCACGAAGTCTTCCACGACAGGGATATCTATCGGGCCCAGGGACTTGCCGCGATCCAGGCCTTCATGCCTGGCCAGGACGGCGGCTACGGCCTTTCCGAAACCGCCGCGTAGTTAATTCCCGCTCACTTGCCCGAAAGCAGCTTCAGCGCCTCTTCATGCACGCTCTTGCTGCCGGCAGCGACGATGCGGCCGCCGTTTTCCGGCCGTCCGCCTTCCCACGTGGTGATCACGCCTCCCGCCTGCTCGATGAGGGGAATGAGCGCGCCCACATCGTAGGGCTTCAGACCGTTCTCGACGACGAGATCCACATGACCGGAAGCGAGCAGCGCATAGGCGTAGCAATCGCAGCCGTAGCGGAAGAGCCGCACCCGGCTTTCGACAGCCCGGTATCTCTCCAGATCGCCGCCGACGAAAAGATGCGGCGAGGTGGTGAACAGGATCGCTTCGCTCAAGGCCCCGCAGTCGCGGACCTCGATCTGCCGCTCACCGTCCGGTCCGCGATACCAGGAGTGAGTGCCGTCGGCGAAATACCGCTCTCCCGTGAAGGGCTGGTCCATCAGCCCCATCGCCGCCCGCCCGTTCGACTGGAAGCCGATCAGCGTGCCCCAGACCGGCAGTCCGGAGATGAAGGCACGCGTCCCGTCGATCGGGTCGATCACCCAGATATGCGCGCGGTCGAGGCCGACATTCTCGTGCTCTTCGCCGAGAATGCCGTGTTCGGGAAACTTCTCGGCGATCAGAGCGCGGATAGCCGTTTCGGCGGCACGGTCGCCCTCCGTGACCGGATCGAACCCGCCTTCCATCTTGTTCGTCACATAGGCGCCGGTCCGGAAACGCGGCAGCGTTTCGGCCTTGGCGGCATCCGCCAGCGCATAGAAGAAATTGCGATCGGGAAGCATCGGAGAAACCCCACATGGATTGGAGATTTCTTCTAGATCAGCTCGCAGGGACTGAAAACCGCTTTCAAGCCGATACGGACAGAAAACTCTCTGCCACAAATCACGCCACCCCGCCTAAAAATGGCGCAAATTTAGCCATCTAAAATAGTTGCTTGACATTTGTGCAACGCACTATTATCGTCCAGATCACAGTCTTTGACTGTAAATACCCTCCTTGGGTGTTTCCTCCCTAGACTTAGCCGCGCCTACAAGCGCGGTTTTTTTTGCCTTATGTCCGGCGGAGAGATCGGAAGGCTGTGGAAAGAGGGGATTATTCGGCGGCGAGCGCGCTGTTTCCGCCGGAGAAATCGACGACGAAATCCGCCATCTGCCGCATGAAGGTGGAAAGCGCCGCGGCGATCATCGGAAATTCCGGCTTCTTGTCGAGCGTCACCTCGTCCACATAAAGCGAACGGTTGATCTCGATCTGCAGCGCGTGCAGGCCTCGCACAGGCCGCCCATAATGTTCCGTTATGAAGCCGCCCGCATAGGGCTTGTTGCGCACCGCCGAAAAACCCATTGCGTCCAGGAACTGCAAGGCGGCACGCGACAGTTCGGCGGAAGCACTGGTGCCGTAGCGGTCGCCGATGATGAAATCCGGCCGGATGTCGGAGCCGGAAAGCCTGATATTGCCCGGCATGGAGTGGCAGTCGATGAGGATGGCGAGCCCGAAGCGCGCATGGGTGCGGGCGATCAGCTTCCTGAGACAGGCGTGATAAGGCTTGTAGATCGTCTCGATGCGGGACATCGCCTCCTCGACCGAGAGGCGCCGGCGATAGATTTCCATGTTTTCCGCGACGATCCGGGGGATGGTGCCGAGACCGCCGGCAACCCGCATGGAGCCGATATTCACGAAAGGCGGCAGCGGCCCGTCGAACATGCGCGGATCGAGCTCGTAAGGCTCGCGGTTGACGTCCAGAAAGGCGCGCGGGAAATGCGCGACGAGAAGCGGCGCGCCGAGCTCTGGAGCGTCGCCGAAGAGCTCGTCGACATAGTGGTCGGCGGAGCGGCGGATGGCGAGCGCATCGAGATTGGCCTCGGCAAGGAAAGTGGACGGATAGAGACGGCCGCTATGCGGCGAATTGAAGACGAAGGGAATGGTCTGCGTGGCGGGCTCCCTCACGTCGAAATGCTCGAAATCGCCCGCTCTGCAATCCATCCTGCCTTTACCATGTCACGAACTTGTTCCGGAGGTCATGTTGCCAGTTGCCCGGCGTGAAGTCCATACTGTCCCGAGCGTCGAATGTTCATCTGAAATCAATTCTGTGAGCTTGAACCGGTTCGCTCCACGGGGAGAAGGGCATCTTGTGGCCATCGCTTGCGGCCGAGCCCTTTCCACGAGGTGGCGGCCGGTTTCAACCAACTCCGAAATGAGCTGGATTTTCGCCATGATCTTCGGCTTTTCCCTTTGGCGAGGCCTTTGATTTGGCGAAATTCGCAGGGGACAGAAATGGTTCCAACGGGTATTTGACGCTCTATATGCCTATCAAACGCTCTTATACCGCATTAAACGGATATTTACCGCCACTTGGCAGTGTGAGAGACCTCTAAAACACTTGAAATTTTGCATTGGATGACGGTCCCGGAGATGATTCAGAAAATCCTTCTCGCCGAAGATGACAACGACATGCGCCGTTTCCTCGTGAAGGCGCTCGAAAAGGCGGGCTACAAGGTCGCTTCCTTCGACAATGGCGCCAGCGCCTACGACCGGCTGCGCGAGGAGCCCTTTTCCCTGCTCCTGACCGACATCGTCATGCCTGAAATGGACGGGATCGAGCTTGCTCGCCGCGCGACCGAACTCGACCCGGACCTGAAGGTGATGTTCATCACCGGCTTTGCGGCCGTCGCGCTCAACTCCGATTCCAAGGCTCCGAAGGATGCGAAGGTGCTCTCCAAGCCCTTCCACCTGCGCGATCTGGTGGACGAGGTGAACAAGCTGCTTGCGGCCTGATTCCGCATGTCGCCCGAAACCGGGAACCGGTTTCGGGACAACGGTATGCGACAGACAAGGCCGGAAAGCCCTGAAACGCAAGGCCTTCAAAAAACCTTTGCATTTCATGGCAAAAACCAGTTGACGGCCCGACCAGTCCATGGTTTATCCGCCGCCATCGGATGGGCGTGTAGCTCAGCGGGAGAGCACTACGTTGACATCGTAGGGGTCACAAGTTCGATCCTTGTCACGCCCACCATCCAATTCGCTGAAAAGCAAGGGCTTTCTGGAAACAGAGAGCCCTTTTTGCGTAGCGGCCCAAAGGTTCGTCGAACCCGTTGAAACCGCCACTTCGCGACGGGATCATCGTCACGATCCAAAGACCGCGCGAACTTCGGCTCCATCCCGCCCCTATTTATGCAGAGCCCCCATTTATGCAGAGGCCCCCTATTTATGCAGAGGCAATGAGACCAAGGTCACAGCCTTCAGCGCTAATTTAAGCGATACTGAATGTGCTGGATCATCCCACGTGATCCAGATCCCTGCAGGCAGCGGATGGCCCGCAAGCCCCAACTTCGCCACCATCCGCTGCCTCCCACTCCGACATCTCCGGGCAAGAGGTCCACATCGTGAGACCTAAGGATTGGAATGGTTAATATTCCATCTTTTGGATCGATTTAAACGCGACACAGGGTTATGTCACCGCCGCCACCGGAACCCAAAACCGGCGGCTAGGGCAGCAGACAGCGATTTCTTTTAAAGAGCGCGTCGCCTGTGGCCTGCCGCATGTCAGAGCCTCTGTTAAGGATGACGCAGGGCTCGCCGGACCCTTCCGATCTCCGATCCCAATTCACCGGTCTCATCTCGGCTCATCTGTCAGGTCCCTGGCACGGCATTCGGTTTGCGCGTGAACGACCTCATTCGCCTGGAGGAATGGATTGGTACGCTCCACGCCGCACCGCTTCTCGCCGATCAAGCTCCTGTTGCCGGGATCGGGCGAGATTTTGACGATAAAGTCGGTGCGCGATGCGCTGAAAGCGCTCGTGCATGACTGGCCGGAGACCACCGGCGAGTCCTACATGCTTGCCCTTCAGACCTGCATAGACGCCATCGCGGAGAGAGCCTCCTCCGAGCTTGCGCGCGAGGCCCTGATCGGGGCGGCAGCGGAAGCCGGTATTCCGGTGATGTCCTGAAGCCACACGCCCATCGCGGCTGAGGACCGGCGATGATGAGGCCGACCGTGTGAGAAGCCGCACCAGCTCTGCGGATGCCGCCCCTTCATTTATCGTAGGCAATGCAAATTTCTTTCATCAACCGTACCGAATCCCCCTAAACCGGCCTCGTTAAGCGACATGAGATGTGCCAAATGCGACCTGCCCGCGTTTTTGAGTGAGCGCGGATTTTTTCCCCAACTTGCCCTGCTGCGATAACCGGCAGGGCTTTTTCTTTTCGGCTCGGGAGAACTGTCCGGCCTGCTCACATCACCGCGCCGCCGGCCATGAGTGCCAGCACGAGGAAGACCAGGAAGATGATGAGGAAAAGGAAGAAGAGGAATTTCGCGATCGTGGCCGTGGCGGCCGAGATGCCGGAGAAGCCGAGAAAGCCGGAGATCAGCGAAATGACGAGGAAGATGAGAGCCCATCTCAGCATGAAACTTGTTCCTTCACGTTGATGGCCGGATAACGTGAAGCAATGCTTTAAGGTTCCAGGCGGCCGTGCCGCGCATCGTCCAAGACATGCGGGATGGGCCGCAACACCTTGAATTGGTTCGAGGTTATCCGCTAGCGGAAGACATGCGCCCTGCCGGCGACGCAAATCGTCACCGTATCGCCGGCCGCAAGTGCCTCGTGGCTCGGGATATCGAGCCGGATGAAAGCGTCCGCTCCGGCAAGCGCAATCCGCGCATCCGAGGTCGGACCGCAGAAATTGATCTCGGCGATCGTCCCGGAAACTCCCTTTCCGACACCGGCCGTCACGGAAATCTGTTCGGGCCGGAGCATGATCTCCGCCTTACCCCGATAATCAGTATCATCGACCGGCAGCGCACCAAGCGGGCTTTCTGCCCGGCCTTCGGCGACCGTGGCCGGCAGCACGATCGCTTCGCCCAGGAAGGCTGCCGTCACCGGATCGACCGGCTTCGAATAGACGTCGCGCGGGCTTCCGACCTGTGCGAACTTTCCGGCCCGCATCACCGCCACCTGGTCGGCGAAGGCGAGTGCTTCGGCCTGGTCGTGGGTGACGAGAAGCGTGGTGATGCCGGCTGCCGTCAGCACTTCCGTCACCGCCTTGCGGGTGGCGGCGCGAAGCCCCGTGTCGAGCGCCGAGAACGGCTCGTCGAGCAGCATCAGCCGCGGTTTGCGTGCCAGTGCACGGGCGAGCGCCACGCGCTGCTGCTGGCCGCCGGAAAGCTGGTCCGGCTTGCGGGGAAGCATGTCGCGGTCGAGACCGACCATGTCCATCAGCTCGCCGACCCGGGCATGCTTCACGGAAGCCTCCGCTTCCAGCCCGAAGCCGATGTTCTGCGCTACCGTGAGATGCGGGAAGAGGCAGCCGTCCTGCGCGACGATGCCAATGCCTCGCTTGTGGGCCGGCACCTGCGACGATCCGTCAGCCAGCACCTGCTCGCCGAAGACGATCTTGCCACTGTCCGGCTGATCGAAGCCTGCGATGAGCCGCAGAAGCGTGGTCTTGCCGCAGCCGGATGGCCCGACGATCGCCGTGCGGCTGCCGGCTGCGACGGAAAGGTCGATGCCGTCGAGCGCGGCGACCGGACCATACTGTTTGCGCAGGGAGATCAGTTGGAGAAGCGTCATCGACCGGCGATCTTTTTCGATTGATAGTGAAGAAGCCATGTGAGCGGCATGGAGAAGACGACCATCAGCAGCGCATAAGGGGCCGCCGCCGCATAGTCGATCTCGCCGGTCAGTGCCCAGAAGGCCATGGCGAGCGTACGGGTGCCGTTCGGCGCCAGCATCTGCGTGGCAACGAGTTCGTTCATGATGCCGAGCGATGAAAGCGCCACGCCGGCAGCCGCCCCGGGCGCCGCGAGCCTCACCGTCGTCGACCACAATGCATTGCCGGGCGAACGGCCGAGCGAGGCCGCCGCGTGTTCGAGCTCCACCGGCACCTGCGCGATGCTGGCGCGCAGGCTGACGAGTGCCCGCGGCAGGAACATCACGACATAGGCGAGCACGATGGTCGCGACCGTCTGGTAGAGCGGCAGCATGACGCGCACGGTGATGGTGACGAGCGCCAGCGCCACGACGACGCCCGGCATCGAGCTTGCGAGATAGTAGCAGCCCTCGAGGAACCGGCTTGCCCGCGTCGGCCGGCGGACGGAAAGCCAGGCGATCGGCACGGCGGCGGCGGTCGTCGCGATCCCGCCGATCAGGCAGATGGCGAGCGTCTGCCAGAGCGCCAGCCCGATCTCGTCCATCCGCCAGATGCCTGCGCCGCCGGCGATCAGCCAGCGGCCGAGGGTGAGCGCCGGAATGCCAAGCGAAAAGGCGGCGACCGTCAGCGGCAAAAGCAGGAGGGGATATTTCCAGATGCCAAGCCTCGCGACCTTCGCCCGACGGGCAACACCGGACCCGAGTCGCGCATAGCGGCTGCGGCCGCGCAGTCCCGCCTCCAGCCCGAGGAGTACGAAGCAGCAAAGCACCAGCACCAGCGACAGCATGTGCGCGGCCACGCCGTTATAGGTCGACTGGAACTGGTCGAAGATCGCCGTCGTGAACGTGTCGAAGCGGATCATCGCGTAGAGACCGTATTCGGCCAGCAGATGCAGGCCGACCAACAGCGCACCGCCGCAAAGCGCCAGCCGAAGCTGCGGCAGTACGACGCGCCGGAAAACAGCGAAGGGAGCCAATCCGAGCGAGGCCGCCTGGTCCTCCAGCGCCGGATCGAGCAGCCGGAAGGCGGCGGAAAGAGGAAGATAAAGGAAGGGGAAATAGGCGACGATCGAGATCGCCACGCCGCCGAAAAGCCCGTGAAGACCAGGCCACAGGCCGATCCAGGCATAGGAATGCACGAAAGCCGGTACGGCGAGCGGCGCCACCGCCAGCCACGACCATGACCGGGCGCCCGGTAGGTCGCTGCGCTCGGTCAGCCAGGCGAGCGCGGTCGCCAGCACGGCACAGATCGGTATCGTGAAGAGGATCAACAGGATGGTGTTGACCATGAGGTCACCGACCCGCTGGCGGAAGATCAGCTGCGACGCCGTCTCCCAGCCGGTCACGGCGGTCGCCCACAGCACGAAGCCGAGCGGCAGCAGCGCCAGCAGGGCCACGGCCACCGCAATCGTCAGGGTCCAGGAAGAAGCCGCCGGCAAACGGCGCCGCGGCGCGGCTGGGACACTGGTTTCAGCGATGGAACTCATGGAAGACCCGAAAAACATGAGACATCGCAGGTACGCCCTGCGATGTCTCCATGCAACACTTATTGCTGAGTTTTAGAGCAAACTTATTGCCGCATCTCAGAGCAGTCCGGCCGCGGTCATCATGTCGGTCACCTTGGCATTGTTAAGCGTCGAGGCTTCGACCTTCGGCGCCTGCAATTCGTCGAGCGGCACCAATGCCTTGTTGGAGGCTTCGCCCTTGCCCACGGCATATTCATAGGACGTGCCGTCGCGCAGCACCGCCTGGCCGCCCTTGCCGGTCACCCATTTCAGGAAGGCCTGGGCCTGTTCCTTGTGCTTGGAGGAGGCAAGGATGCCGCCGCCCGAGATGGAGACGAAGGCACCCGGATCCTGGTTCTTGAAATAATGCAGAGCCACGTTGTTGCTGTTCTCGCCGGTCTTCGCCTGGTCGCCGAAATAATAGTAGTGATAGATCAGCGCGCCTTCGGTCTGGCCGGCATTGACGGCCTTCATGGCGGTGGAATTGCCGCGATAGGCTGTGGAATTCTCCTTCATCGCCTTCAGCCATTCCGCCGTCGTCTCCTCGCCCTTCAGCTGCAGGAGCGCACCGACGATCGCCTGGAAATCGGCGCCCGACGGAGATGCGGCCCAGCGGCCCTTCCATTCCGGCTTGGCAAGGTCGAGCATGGATTTCGGCAGCTTGTCTTCCGAGAGCTTCATCTTGTCATAGGCAAAGACGGTCGAGCGGGCGGCGATACCGGTCCAATGGCCGTTCGCAGGGCGGAACTGTTCCGGCACCTGGTCGAGCGTCGCCTGGTCGACCGGTTCGAAAAGCCCCTTGCCGTCGACCAGTGCCATGGCCGGCGAATTCTCGGTCAGGAAAACATCGGCAGGCGAATTCGCGCCTTCCTGGACGATCTGGTTGGCGAACTCCAGGTCGGAGCCGTTGCGCACGGTGACCGCGATGCCCGTCTCTTCTGTGAAGGCATCGACCCATTCCTTGGTCAGCCCCTCATGCTGGGCATTGTAGATCGTGATGCTGTCAGCGACCTGTGCCGAAGCCGGCATCGAAAGGGAGAAAACGGAAAAGCCAAGCGCGGAGATGCCGGCCAGCAGGGTGGATGAAGTTTTCAAGATCGCCTCCACGACAAGATTGACGAGGCGTCATTACGAAATGAAGACAATGCCAGTCAAGTTAAGACGCATTCCCAAATGCGTGAATGTGAGGCGATGGCGAGCGAATCAGCTATTGCTCATTCGAACACATCGGGAACGGGAATGGCCGTAGCATATCTGGAAAAGTTGAATGACGCGCAGCGGCGCGCGGTGGAGCATGGCTCGGACGTGCCGAAGGGCGGGCCGGCGGGACCGTTGCTGGTGATCGCCGGCGCCGGCTCCGGCAAGACCAACACGCTGGCGCATCGCGTCGCGCACCTGATCGTCTCCGGCGCCGATCCGCGCCGCATCCTGCTGATGACCTTTTCCCGCCGCGCCGCATCGGAAATGGGCCGGCGCGTCGAGCGCATCTGTTCGCAGGTGCTTGGGCAGAATGCCGGCATCATGACCGATGCGCTCGCCTGGGCCGGCACGTTCCACGGCATCGGCGCCCGCCTCCTGCGGATCTATGCGGACCAGATCGGCCTCGACCCGGATTTCACCATCCATGACCGGGAGGATTCCGCCGACCTGATGAACCTCGTGCGCCACGAGCTCGGTTTCTCCAAGACCGAAAGCCGGTTCCCGACCAAGGGCACGTGCCTGGCGATCTATTCCCGCGCCGTGAATTCCGAAACACCGCTCGACGAGGTGCTGAAATCGCATTTCCCCTGGTGTGCCACCTGGGAAACGCAGCTCCGCGAGCTCTTCGCATCCTACGTCGAGGCCAAGCAGGCGCAGAACGTCCTCGATTACGACGATCTCCTGCTCTATTGGGCGCAGATGATGAGCGAGCCGGCAATCGCCGAGGATGTCGGCGGCCGTTTCGACCACGTCCTCGTCGACGAATATCAGGACACCAACCGCCTCCAGTCGTCGATCCTGATGGCGATGAAACCTGGCGGCCGCGGCCTGACGGTGGTCGGCGACGACGCCCAGTCGATCTATTCCTTCCGCGCCGCGACGATCCGCAACATCCTCGATTTTCCGAATTCCTTCAATCCGCCGGCCAACATCGTCACGCTCGACCGCAACTACCGTTCGACCAACACCATTCTCGCCGCCGCCAACGGCGTCATCGAACTCGCCCGCGAGCGCTTCACCAAGAACCTCTGGACCGAGCGCCAGTCGGAGGAGCGCCCGCGCCTCGTCGCGGTCAAGGACGAGACCGAGCAGGCGAACTACATCGTCGAGAAGATCCTTGAGAACCGCGAAACCGGCATGACGCTGAAGCAGCAGGCCGTGCTGTTCCGCTCCTCGCATCATTCCGGTCCGTTGGAAGTCGAGCTCACCCGTCGCAACATCCCGTTCGTGAAATACGGCGGCCTGAAGTTCCTCGACAGCGCCCATGTGAAGGACATGCTGGCGGCTTTACGTTTCGCCCAGAACCCGCGCGACCGCGTCGCCGGGTTCCGGCTGATGCAATTGATCCCCGGCATCGGCCCGCAGACGGCGGGAAAGATCCTCGACGCCATCGCCGCCGATCCCGAACCTCTGGCCGCGCTTCAGGAAATTCCCGCCCCGCCGCGTTCCGGAGCCGACTGGCCGGCCTTCGTCGAGATGCTCGCCGCCATCCGCAAGGGCGAAGGCTGGCCCTCCGAGATCGGCCTCGCTCGTCTCTGGTACGAGCCGCATCTCATGCGCGTCCATGAGGATGCCGAAACCCGCAAGGCCGACCTGCTGCAGCTCGAACAGATCGCCGGCGGCTACACCTCCCGCGAACGCTTCCTGACCGAACTGACGCTCGACCCGCCGGATGCTACGAGCGCCGAATCCGGCACGCCGCTTTTGGACGAGGACTATCTGATCCTCTCGACGATCCATTCGGCCAAGGGCCAGGAATGGCGTTCCGTCTTCCTGCTGAACTGCGTCGACGGCTGCATCCCGTCCGATCTCGGCGTCGGCTCGACCGCCGAGATCGAGGAGGAGCGCCGCCTGCTCTATGTTGCGATGACGCGGGCGAAGGATTACCTGCATCTCGTCACGCCGCAGCGTTTTTTCGTCCACGGGCAGGTATCCCAAGGAGATAGGCACGTCTACGCCGCCCGCACCCGCTTCATCCCGGCGACGTTGCTGCAATTCTTCGAGACGACGTCATGGCCGGTGGTCGTCCCCATATCGGAGGCCGAACGCCAAGCCCGCCACCAGGTTCGCATCGACGTGACCGCCCGCATGCGCGGCATGTGGCGGTAACAAAACCACTCCATCTTGTCCCCTCGCCTGTCGCATTGACGGCCGGCCGCCCGGATGGGAAACATCCCGCATCGCCTGGTGTCGAGGGAGGGAAAGATGACCGGCCATAAGATCGTATTGGTGCAGGGCGCCTGGGGTTCGGGCGCGAGCTGGACGCCCGTCGCCGATATCCTGCGCGGCATGGGCCATCAGGTCTTCGTGCCGAGCCTCACCGGGCTTGGCGAGCGCACGCATCTCTTCTCGGGCGCGATCAACCTCGACACCCATATCGGCGACGTCTCCGGACTGATCGAGGCGGAAGGCCTGGAAGAATTCGATCTCGTGGGCCATTCCTATGGCGGCATGGTCATCACCGGCGTCGCCGACCGCTTCGCAAGCCGCATCCGCAGCCTGACCTATCTCGACGCCTTCCTGCCATCGGACGGCCAGTCGGCGCTCGATCTGCTCGGCCCGGAAGTGGCGCTCGCCAATCTGGCCGCGGCCGGAGAGCTCGGAGGTTTCGCCGTGCCGCCGCCCGCCCGCCACGCCACCCGCGTGCCGGAACATCTGCGCCATTACATGACCAGCCGCTCGCCGCATCCCATTGCGACGATGATCCAGAAGATCAAGCTGACCGGCGCCTGCAAGGACATCAAAAAGCGCCTCTACGTCTCGGCCCAAATCGACCAGTCGAAGATTTTTTCCGGTATCTATGCGAAGGTGAGCGCCGACCCGTCCTGGCAATCGATGACCGTCGAAAGCGGCCATATGCTGCAACTCGAAATGCCGGAAGAGGTCGCCCGCATCATCCATGAGTTCATCGGGTGAGGAAGTCATTCCTCCGGCTGTTCGCCGACCTCGCGGAAAACGGCCTGGATGTCACGGGAGCCATGCAGAATGCGTTCGATGCGCACGTCGTCGTCCGTAACGGTATAAAAGACGATATATCGGCGGAAAGGAACTGACCGCAGGCCAATCCACAATTCGGGCCGCGGCACGCCGGCACGTGGCATCTCAGCCAATCGATTGCACCGGATGCGCAACTCTCCGATGAAGCGGTAGGCAGCAGACGGATTATCGGCATGGATATAGTCGCCGATCTCTTCCAAATCCTGTATCGCAGCAGGTGAGAAATCGAGCCCCATCAGGACCGGCTTCCACCGTATTTTGCTTCAAGGCGATCGAAGACCTGATCGGCCGGGACACCCGCGCCGCTCTGAATCCCAGCGCGGATGTCGTCACGTAATGTCTGAAGGCGAGCTTGGCGCTGTTCTTCACGTTCCTCGAGAAGGCGCAAACTATCGCGCATCACCTCGCTGGCGCTGGTGTAACGGCCGCTTTCCACAAGCTGGCGTACAAAGCCCTCATAATGGGGGCCGAGATTATAGCTCGATGGCATGATATGACCTTTCGTTTATCCAGTCTTATCATTTTTTGATAATTCGGCAAAGTGCTTGGCCCTCACCCCTGCTCCCGCCCTCCCCCACGCCGCTCCAGAAGCTCGATCTGGATCTGCTGCAGTTCCGCCAACCGCTCCCATTGCTTTGCCATCTGGTGGTCGATCTTCTCGTGGAGCTGGCGGATTTCCAGTTCGGCGCGCAGGTTGATCATGTAGTCGTTTTCGGAGCGTCGCCGGTCCTTCTCCTCCTGCCGCCGCTGGCTCATCATGATGACCGGCGCCTGCAAGGCCGCAAGACAGGAGAGCACGAGGTTCAGGAGAATGAAGGGATAAGGGTCGAAAGGCTGAGCGAACAGACCGGAGACATTGAGCGCCATCCAGGCGAGAAGGACCGCGATGAAGATGAGGATGAAGGTCCAGGAGCTGCCGAAGGAGGCAACTTTGTCCGCCACCCGCTCGCCGAAAGTGGGCTTGCGCTCGAGCATCGTCGCCGCACTCGCCTGCACCGTCGAAGCGCCCCGCTCGAAACTGTCGAGCACCTTGCGGTCGAGTTCGGATAGCTCGCCGCGCTCCTCGTCGAGAAGCTTCTCCACGTAACGTCGGCGATAACGGGCGAGATCATCGTCACAGATCAGGCTCTCGCTGCTGCATCCCTGAACCTCGGCGGCGATCATCTCATAAAGATGCGGCCTCAGCTGCCCGGCCTTGTGCAGTTTCGAAAGCGGAAAGGTCCGGCCGCAGACGATACATTGTCCGGTCCTCGCGGAATCCGAATGCCGGCTCATGTCACGCCTCTTGCTTCTTGGGTTCGCTTTGCACGTGAAGGGGCGCCAGGTGGAAAAGCCGCGGCGAAAAGGCCTTCAGGAAATACTCGGACCGGCCGATATAGATGAGCGTCGTCCCTTCGAGCGTCGCAAGCGCTTCGAGCAGCCGCTCGCACGTGTCCGGTTCGAGCCCTTCCAGAACGTCGTCCATGACGAGCCAGCCCGGCTTCCTCAGGACCGCGTTGGCGATCTGCAACGATGCCTCCTCGTCCTTGTCGAGCAGCCGGTCCCAGCGTTCCACCTCGTCCAGCCGGTGGACGAGCCGTTCCAGCCCCGCTTTCGTCAATGCTTCGGCGAGCGCCTCGTCGGTGACCTTGGGCAGGCCGGTCGGATAGGTCATCACCTCGCGCAGCGTCGCGGTCGGCAGATAACCGTCCTGCGGCATCATGATCATGCCGTTTGCCGGCGGCAGCCCGATCTCCCCGTGCCCCCAGGGCCAGATGCGCGCCATCGCCTGGAAGAACAGGTGCCGGTCGGCGCCGGGATCGCCGTTGATCATCACCCGCTCGCCGGGCCTGATGAAGCATTCGCCCTCTCTCATGCGGATGCCGTGGCCCGCCTCGCCGAGATCCGGATCGCCATAGACGCTGACGCCGCAAAGGCTGATCCCCTCCTCGGTCTTCGCCTCGCGATAGGCGATGACCTCGCCTTCCCTGGCCGGCGTGTCCATGGCGAGCAACGCATTGCGGAAGGAGGAGACGCGCGTCAGGGTCGCCCGCCAGTCGGCGATGACGCTGAAATTGTTGACGTACCAGCGCAGCGCCTGGTTGACCTGGTTGAAGGCGCCGACGGCCATCATCAGCCCGCCGAAGGAAAGCCCGCCGGAAAAATACATGGGCGATGCGATGATGATCGGCGCCACCAGCGCCAGCCAGCCGAAACCGGCCGAGACCCAGGTGAGGTTGGCGAGCGCCCAGGCGAGCTGACGCAGCATTTCGAGCACGCCGTCGATGGCGGCATGGACCCTTTGCCGCTCGCTTGCTTCGCCGCGCGCCAGCGTGATCGGCTTGAGGTTCTCGTTGGCGCGCACCAGAGCGGCGCGCAGGTCCGCCTCCCGGGCGTAACGCTCCGCGTTCAGCCGCGGCAGCAGGCCGCCCACGACGTTGCTCAGCACGGAACCGAGCAGCGCATAGAGGATCGTCGCCCAGACCATGTAGCCGGGAATGAAGATCATGGTCGGTCCCACGTGGAAGGTGAAATCCGAGGAGATCGCCCAGAGCACGCCGATGAAGCTCGCGAGCAGGATGGTCGAGTTGACGAGCCCGATCGCCAGGGCCGTCGTGTTCTCCGCGAGAATCCGCGTATCCTCGTGCAGCCGCTGGTCGGGATTGCTGGCGATCGCCCCCGCGCCGACGAGCTTCAGCGCCCGCCCCGGCACCAGCCAGACATCCGAAAGGTCGCGTGCCAGCCCCTCGCGCATGCGCATGGCGGTGATCTGGTTCAGCCATTGCTGGATGACGTTGAGCAATGTCAGCGAAACGGCGATGACGGCGAAGACGACGAGCTGGTTGAGAAACTCCGGCATGTCGCGTCGTTCCAGCGCATCGTAGAACGGCCCGTTCCATTCGTTGAGCCGGTATGTCGCATAGGTGGTCGCGAAGATCACCACGAGCAATGCCGCCGTCAGCACCAGCACGCGATTGCGTACGGGCGCGTTCCAGAAAGCCGCGATCATCATGCGGAGCTGGCCGCCAAGCGGAAGCTCGTAGGTCGATAGTGCCGTTTCCGGGGGCTGCGTCATCGTGTCCGGGCTCCTTCCGGCTGAAGCATGTCTCAACGCTCGCCGCACCCTTAGCACGGCTCTTGCAGATATGGGGAGCGGGACGGGCGCGCGCGACCGGCTGCGAGGCCGTTCCGCATGATTCTGCTGCTGATTGCCGGAGGTTATCAGACTTCCTTGAAGAGGACGCTCTGATCGGTGAGATATTTCGCGAAGATCGGCAGGCTGGCCCCGCCGATCGCCCGTGCCTGCGGACCGACCTTGCCTTCGATGATATCGGGGATGATGACGCCCTGCAGGTCGAGCCGCGCCACGGCCTCGATGGTCGAGGCGACGATGCGCCTTCGCACCCAGGCGGGGAAGCCGCCGTCGATCACCGCCGCCCCGAAATCGATGATCGAGGCTGCGGCGACGATCGCCTGGGCCAGCGCGTTGGCGGTCTCCGAAATCCAGCGATCCATCGGTTCGCCGAAATCGATCCAGTCGTCGGCGGAATACCAGAGTGGCTGCGGGTCTATGCCGCACTCCTTCAGCAGGTTCTCCAGCACGAAGATCGAGGCGATGTCGAGCAGCTGGCGCGTTTCGCCGTCCTTGTCGCGCACGGGAAGCGGCCCCACGGCTCCCGCCGTTCCGGTGCGGCCGGAAAAGATCGCCGAGTTGAGCACGATGCCCCCGCCGACGAACGAGCCGATGAAGAGATAGACGAAATCCGGATAGGCCGGCCCCACGCCGAACACCAGCTCGGCGCCGCAGGCGCTGGTCGCATCGTTCTGCAGATAGACGGCATGCGGGACGCGGCTTGCGATCTCCGCCTGCAGATCCACCCCGCGCCAAGCGTCCATCGCCTGTTGCGGCGCGCCGACCTCGTCCGCCCAGTTCCACAGTTCGAACGGTACCGCGATGCCGATACCGGCGATGCGGCTGCGCTGCACCTCGTCCAGCTGCCCCTCCAGCCGGTCGATCCCGGATGTGATGATGTCGATGATCTTGTCCGGCACCGGATAGGCGTAGGCCTCGTGATATTGAAGCCGGATGCGGCCGACGAAATCCATCAGCACCAAGTCGGCGCTGCGCCGGCCGATCTTCACGCCGAAGGAATAGACCGCGTCCGGATTGAGCCGCATCGGCACCGAAGGCTGGCCGACGCGGCCGCGCACCGGCTCGCCGCGCAGCAGCAACCCATCCTTTTCGAGTGCCCGCATGATGACGGAGACGGTCTGGGCCGAGAGCCCGCTGCGGCGGGTGATGTCCGCCTTAGACATGGAGCCGTTGAGCCGCACGAGCGAAAGCACCAGCCGCTCATTATACGCCCTCACCCGCACCTGGTTCGAGCCGCCGGTGAAATTGCCCAGCAGCGCAGGCCCCGCGGCCATGCCATCCGATACCGACATCGGCTCTCTCCTCCCGGAATTTCCAGAGCTCAATCACTTCGCAGAGCCGAAGCTTTTCTGATTCTCCGAGCAGACCGCAAGCTCGCGAGGCCGACATGGAAATTCCACCTTCAGGCCGCAGACTATGCCATGGCCGATAAATAATTCAATCGGAATTAATTATTGACAGGCCATTTGAACTCGTTCTTAATTATCGACGCAGGGATTTGGGAGGCCTTGGAGGAAGGCATCTGTCGAATTCGATGGCACTCCGTGTTCCCCTGCCGATCCGCATGACGGACAGCTTTCATTCTCGGGAGGAGACCATGAAGAAAACCGTACTTTCCGCCGCATTCGGCGCACTTGCCCTCGGCGTTGCTTTTTCCGCACCGGCCGAGGCCGCGGACGCATCCGCCTGCCTGATCACCAAGACCGACACCAACCCCTTCTTCGTCAAGATGAAGGAGGGCGCGACCGCCAAGGCCAAGGAACTTGGCGTGACGCTGAAATCCTACGCCGGCAAGATCGACGGCGACTCGGAAAGCCAGGTCGCGGCGATCGAGACCTGCATCGCCGATGGCGCCAAGGGCATTCTCATCACCGCCTCCGATACCAAGGGCATCGTGCCGAACATCAAGAAGGCGCGCGACGCCGGCATCCTGGTGATCGCGCTCGACACGCCGCTTGAACCGATAGACGCCGCCGACATGACGTTCGCCACCGATAACCTGCTCGCCGGCAAGCTGATCGGCCAATGGGCCAAGGAAACGCTCGGCGACGAAGCCCAGGACGCCAAGGTCGCCTTCCTCGACCTCACGCCCTCCCAGCCCTCCGTCGACGTGCTGCGCGACCAGGGTTTCATGATGGGCTTCGGCATCGACGTGAAGGATGCGAACAAGATCGGCGACGAGGACGATCCGCGCATCGTCGGCCACGACATCACCAACGGCAACGAGGAAGGCGGCCGCACCGCGATGGAGAACCTTCTCCAGAAGGACCCGACCATCAACGTCGTCCACACCATCAACGAACCGGCAGCAGCCGGCGCCTATCAGGCCCTGAAGGCGGTCGGCCGTGAAAAGGACGTGCTGATCGTCTCGGTCGACGGCGGCTGCCCGGGCGTCAAGAACGTCGCCGAAGGCATTATCGGCGCCACTTCGCAGCAATATCCGCTGCAGATGGCCGCCCTTGGCATCGAGGCAATCAAGAAGTTCGCCGACTCGGGCGAGAAGCCCAAGCCGACCGAAGGCAAGGACTTCTTCGATACCGGCGTGACGCTCGTCACCGACAAGCCCGTTTCAGGCATCCAGTCGATCGACACGAAGGAAGGCCTTTCCAAGTGCTGGGGCTGATGAGGTCCTGACGAGGCGGCGAGGATGGGAAGCCGTCCCCGCCGAATCTTTGGCAGTGCGCCGGATAAGGTGTAACCTGTGTGACTTGCCCCGGATTGGCTTGGATTGCGGTCCGGACGGCAGAAGTCCCGTGGGAGCGGGATCGCCTGCGGAGGAATTTTCATGAGCGAGCCAACCACGGCTGCATCACGTCACGACTATGAGAAGGTATTGAAGGACAGCGCCACGGAGGTCGCCGCTTTCGACACCCAGGACAAGACCCTCGTCCAGAGATTCCGGCATTTCCTGCACACCAGCCCCTCGGCGGTCTCGCTGATCGTGCTGGTCGCCGCCCTGATCGTCTTCGGTGCCCTGCTCGGCACCAAGTTCTTCTCGGCCTTCTCGCTGACGCTGATTTTGCAGCAGGTGGCGATCACCGGCATTGTCGGCGCCGCCCAGACGCTGGTCATCATGACGGCCGGCATCGACCTCTCCGTCGGTGCGATCATGGTGCTCTCCTCGGTCGTCATGGGCCAGTTCGTGTTCCGCTACGGCCTGCCCCCGGAAATCGCCATCCTCTGCGGTTTCGCGGTCGGCGCGCTCTGCGGCTATATCAACGGCCTCCTGGTGGCGCGCATGAAACTGCCGCCCTTCATCGTCACGCTCGGCATGTGGCAGATCGTGCTGGCGTCGAACTTCCTCTATTCGGCCAACGAGACGATCCGGGCGCAGGATATCGAGACGACGGCGCCGATCCTGCAGTTCTTCGGCAATACGTTCCGCCTCGGCGGCGCGGTATTCACCTACGGTGTGATCACCATGGTCCTCCTGGTGCTGGTGCTCTGGTACGTCCTCAACCACACCGCCTGGGGCCGGCATCTTTACGCCGTCGGCGACGACCCGGAAGCGGCCGAGCTTTCCGGCGTCAACGTCAAACGCATGCTGATCTCGGTCTATGTGCTCTCCGGCCTCATCTGCGCGCTGGCGGGCTGGGCGCTGATCGGCCGCATCGGCTCGGTCTCGCCGACGGCCGGCCAGTTCGCCAACATCGAATCCATCACCGCCGTGGTGATCGGCGGCATCTCGCTTTTCGGCGGCCGCGGCTCGATCCTCGGCATGATGTTCGGCGCGCTGATCGTCGGCGTCTTCTCTCTCGGCCTCCGCCTCCTCGGCACCGACGTGCAGTGGACCTATCTCCTGATCGGCGTGCTCATCATCGCCGCCGTTGCGATCGATCAATGGATCAGAAAGGCAGCCGTCTGATGGCCCAGAAAGAGGATATGCACGCGAATATACAACCCATCCTGTCCGCCCGCGGGCTGGTCAAGCGCTACGGCCGCGTGACTGCCCTCGACGATGCCGATTTCGACCTCTATCCGGGCGAGATCCTCGCCGTGATCGGCGACAACGGCGCCGGCAAGTCCTCGCTGATCAAGGCGATCTCCGGCGCGATCCGGCCCGACGAGGGCGAGATCAGGCTGGAAGGCCGGCCGGTGCAATTCAAGTCGCCGCTCGAAGCGCGCGACGCCGGCATCGAAACCGTCTACCAGAATCTGGCGCTGTCCCCGGCGCTCTCGATCGCCGACAACATGTTCCTCGGCCGGGAGATCAGGAAGCCCGGCTTCATGGGCCAGATCTTCCGCAAGCTCGACCATGCAGCGATGGAAAAGTTTGCGAGATCAAAGCTTTCCGAGCTCGGGCTGATGACGATCCAGAACATCAACCAGGCGGTGGAAACGCTCTCCGGCGGGCAGCGCCAGGGCGTCGCCGTGGCCCGTGCCGCAGCCTTCGGCTCCAAGGTCATCATTCTCGACGAACCAACCGCAGCCCTCGGGGTGAAGGAAAGCCGCCGCGTGCTGGAACTGATCCTCGACGTCCGCTCGCGCGGCATCCCGATCGTGCTGATCTCCCACAACATGCCGCATGTCTTCGAGGTCGCCGACCGCATCCATATCCATCGCCTGGGCCGGCGGCTGACCGTCATCGACCCCAAGGAATACACGATGTCGGACGCGGTCGCCTTCATGACCGGCGCCAAGGTTCCCGGACAGCCCGTCGCGGCTTGAGGTCGGCGGACGCGCTGCGACCCTACTGCTCTTCGGAGATCACCCGATAGGCGACGATCAGGCCGAGACCGTCTTCGGGTCTGTAGGCCTCCTTCCACTGCCAGACCCCCGCTTTCTTTCCCTCGAAAGGACCGTCGATGCCGCCAAGTCTGACGTCGACGATCGTCTCGGGACTGACGGGCATATCCCCGCCTTCCCATTCGATCCAAGCACCCGCCATCGCTGCCTACCTCGTTTTCACGGAACCCCATGATGGAATTCGGTGCCCGGCAGTCAATTCGATCAAAAGACTTAGCGCCTACGGCGACCTTCGCGGCGGAATGATCTCCCGTTCCCCGGTCATGCCGGCTGTCGACCATCCCTGCGCCTGAGTTCCCCCTTCCGCCGGAACCTTTCTACCTCCTTGCCACTTTCGGCTTGAGATGATAATGACCGACCAGTCAGTCATAATGGGACACGGCAGCAATGGCCGAGCGAAAACGAGAGAGACGCGATCCGCGGCAGCGCCGCGCCGAGATCCTGTCCGCCGCCTTCGCCTGCTTTTCGGAGCGCGGGTTCGCCGCAACGCGCATGGAGGACGTCGCCGCCCGCGCCGGCATCGCCAAAGGCACGGTCTACCTGCATTTCCCAGATAAGGAGGCGCTCTTCACCGAACTTGTCTCCGGCATCGCCTCGCCGATCCTCGGCGAGATCGACGGACTGGTGCAGAACGAGAATATCCCACCGCGTTTTGCGGTCTCGACGTTCTACGCCCTCTTCCGGCGCGAGGTGCTGGAAACGGAGCGCCGCCATCTGCTCCGGCTCGTCCTCGCCGAAGGACCGATGTTCCCCGGCGTCACGGAATTCTATCACCGGGAAATCATCTCCAAGGGCCTCGGCGTGCTGCGCATCCTGCTCGCCCGCGCGGTCGCCCGCGGGGAACTGTGCAATCCCGCCATCGCCGAAATGCCGCAGATCGTCATCGCCCCGGCGCTGATGTCGATCATCTGGACGACGCTCTTCGAGCGTTACGAGCATCTGGACACGCAGAAACTCTTCGACACATTCCTCGATACGCTCTTCGTGCCCGAAGGAGGTGCGAAATGAAACGGATCCTCGTCATCGTCCTAGCCGGCGCAGCGCTCGCCGCCCTGCCCTTCCTGTTTTCCGGCGAGGCCAGGCGCCCCTATCAGGGCTGGGTCGAGGCCGACACCCTGTTCATCGGCGCCGAAAGCGCCGGCCGCCTCGAAAAGCTCGATGTCGCCGAAGGCCAGGCGGTCACGCCCGGCACGCCGCTCTTCAAGCTCGAAACATCGAGCGAGGAAGCCTCCGTCGCCGCAGCCCGCGCGACGCTCGCCCGCTCTGAAGCCGAACTGGACCTTGCCGAAGCCGCCCAGAAGCGCCCCGAAGAAATCAACGTGTTGCGCGCGTCCGAACGCGAGGCCGCCGCCCGCCTCGAACTCGCCGAACAGGATCTCGACCGCACCCGCGTCCTGGTCGAGCGCGGCACCGCCACGCAGGCAAACCTCGACACGGCGACCGCCACGGAAGCAGCCAACCGCGCCGCCCTCGACAATGTCCGCAGCCAGATCATCCTTGCCAACCTGCCGGTTCGGGACGAGCAGCTTCGCCAGGCAAGGGAAGCCGTCGCCGCCGCCGAGGCCGATCTCGCGTCTGCCGAAGCGGCACTCGCCCGCCGCTCCGTCTCGGCTCCGGCCGACGGCAGCATCCAGACCCTGTATTATCGTACCGGCGAGGTCGTGCCCGCCGGGCGGCCGATCGTCGCGCTGCTGCCGCCGGAAAATGTTCGCATCCGCTTCTTCGTACCGCAAACCGAGATCGCCCACTTCTCACTCGGCCAATTGATCCGCGTCGCCTGCGACGGCTGTCAGCCGGCGGAGGCAAAAATCAGCTTCATCTCCGGCACGGTCGAATTCACCCCGCCGGAAATCTACAGCCTCGAAGAACGCGCCAAGCTGGTCTTCCGGGTCGAGGCGATCCCGGCCGATCCGAAGGCGCTGCGCCCCGGCCAGCCGGTCGATGTGTTCGCGGGAGCGAGGCCGTGAGGAACGCACCCGCGATCGAAGCCCCCGAGACGGTGATCGACGTCCATCACCTGACGAAGAGCTTTGGCGGCCGCAAGGTGGTCGACGACGTCTCCATGTCGGTGAAGAAGGGCCGCATCCACGGCTTCCTTGGGCCTAACGGTTCCGGCAAGACGACGACGATCCGCATGCTCTGCGGGCTTCTCACGCCCGACAGCGGCGACGGCACCTGCCTCGGCTTCGACATCCTCACCGAAAGCGACCGCATCCGCCGCCGGGTCGGCTACATGACCCAGAGATTCTCGCTTTATGAGGATCTCTCCATCCGCGAGAATCTCGAATTCGTCGCTCGCGTCTACGGCCTGCCCGACGCCCGCGGCAAGGCGAGCGCCGCGATCGAACGGCTCGGCCTCAAGGGCCGCGAGAAACAGCTGGCCGGCGAGCTCTCCGGCGGCTGGAAGCAGCGCCTTGCGCTCGGCGCCTGCATCCTGCCCGAACCCGCCTTGCTGCTCCTCGACGAACCGACCGCCGGCGTCGATCCGAAGGCGCGCCGCGACTTCTGGAACGAGATCCACGCGCTCGCCGCCGACGGACTCTCCGTGCTTGTCTCCACCCATTACATGGACGAGGCGGAGCGCTGTCATGAGATCGCCTATATAGCCTACGGCAAGCTTCTGGCCGAAGGCACGGTGGACGAGGTGATCGCCGGCACCGGCCTCGTCACATTCACCGTTTCGGGGCCGGACGTCCACCATCTCCAGGCCGAGCTCGAACACCAGCCCGGCATCGACATGATCGCCCCCTTCGGCACCAGCCTGCATGTCGCCGGCCGCGATGCGGACGCACTGGGACGAGCGATCGCGCCCTATCGCGACCGCCACGGCCTCACCTGGGCAAAGGGCGAGCCGACCTTGGAAGACGCCTTCATCGACCTGATGCGCCGCTCGGAGGACAATTTCCGATGACCCTCACGACGGCGAACGGCAACGGCGACAGCGGCTCGCCGAGGGGCGGGGCCTTCCGGCGCTTCTGGGCGATGACGGTCAAGGAATTCATTCAGATGACCCGCGACCGCCTCACGCTCGCGACCATGGTGATGATCCCGATCATGCAGCTTTTCCTGTTCGGCTTCGCCATCAACACGACGCCGCACAACCTGCCGACCGCCGTGCTGATGCGCGAGAATTCCGATGTCGGCCGCTCCATTCTCGCGGCGCTGGAAAACACCGACTTCTTCCGGATCGAAACCGTCATCACCCGCGCCGAGGATATGGATGAGCTCTTGAAATCCGGCAGGGTGCTGTTCGTCGTCGAAATCCCGGAAGGCTTCGAACGGTCGCTCCGCCGCGGCGAGACGCCGTCCCTGCTCGTCGCCGCCGACGCCACCGATCCGGTCGCGTCGAGCTCCGCGCTCGGCACGCTCGCCGGCATCGTCTCGACTGCACTCACCAACGATCGGCAGATCGAGTTTTCCGAACCCACCAGGCCCGCCTTCTCGATCGTCCAGCACCGCCGCTACAATCCGGCCGGCTCCTCGACGCTCAACATCGTTCCCGGCCTGCTCGGCACGATCCTGACGATGACGCTTCTGATCTTCACCGCGCTTTCCGTCACCCGCGAGGTCGAGCGCGGCACGATGGAAAACCTGCTCTCCATGCCGATCAGGCCGCTGGAGATCATGTTCGGCAAGATCGCTCCCTACGTGCTGATCGGCCTTGTCCAGGCGCTCTTGATCATCGCCGCCGGCTTCCTCGTCTTCCGCGTACCGATCCTCGGCGATCCGCTATCGCTGGCGGCCGCGACCGCGCTCTTCGTCGTCACCAATCTGTCGATCGGCTACACGTTCTCGACGATCGCCACCAACCAGCTGCAGGCCATGCAGATGGCGATGATGTTCTTCCTGCCGAACATATTGCTCTCCGGCTTCATGTTCCCCTTCGCCGGCATGCCCAACTGGGCGCAACGGATCGGCGAGGCACTGCCTCTCACCCACTATATCCGCATCGTCCGCGCGGTCATGCTGAAAGGCGCGAATATCGAGACGCTCGCCTATGACACGGGAGCCCTCGCCGTCCTCATGGCCGTCGCCATGCTGATCGCCGTCCGCCGCTTCCGCCGCACGCTCGACTAGGCCGGATCGATCTGAGCCGGTCCACATCGCAGCTTTGATATCGTATCATCGGCAGCGGACATAACCTGGTCGCTGACCGATGGGAGGACTGCCATGCCGAAGATCGACATCGCCGCCGTGCCGGAACATAAAGGGTCGCACTATCCGCCGCCATTCGACGTCCCCTGCGCCGAACGCGTGCGGCAGCGGTTGGGCGATGCCGGCGGGCTCGTGGATTTCGGCGTCAATCTCCTGCATCTGCCGCCGGGCAGTTGGTCGAGCCAGCGCCATTGGCATTCGCACGAGGACGAACTCGTCTATGTGCTGCAAGGCGAAGTGACACTGGTGGAGGACGGCAGCGAGACGGTGCTGCAGGCCGGCGATTGCGCCACCTTCCCGAAGGATAGCGGCAACGGCCATCACATCATCAACAGGTCGGATGCGACGGCCGTTCTTCTCGAAGTCGGCTCGCGTTCGTGGGATGACCTCACCACCTATGTCGATATCGACATGCTGGTCTCCAATGCCGACGACCGATACGTGCACAGGGATGGCACGCCCTATCCCGAATAACCCTTAGAACCGCCTTGCATTATTTTCGTGCAGCGCACAAAATCATTGCAAGTATCAGCGATCGGTCCCTAGGGGCAAAACCCTTCGAACGGCCGGCCGGGGCAGCCAAAGGGGCACAATGTCGATCAAGGCGAGCATCTATCATCTCACCCACTACAGATACGACAGGCCGGTTCGCCTCGGACCGCAGATCATCCGGCTGAAGCCCGCCGCCCATTCCCGCACCAAAGTCCTCAGCCATTCGCTGAAGGTCACACCATCGAACCACTTCGTGAACCTGCAGCAGGACCCCTACGGCAATTATCTCGCCCGTTACGTCTTCCCGGACCCTGTCACCGAATTCAAGATCGAGGTAGACCTGATCGCCGACATGACGGTCTACAATCCCTTCGACTTCTTCGTCGAGGAGGAGGCGACCAGATGGCCGTTCCACTATCCGGAAGCGCTGGTCGAGGACCTTTCCATCTACCGCCGGCCGGAACCTGCGACGCCGCGCCTGCAAGCCTTCATTGATACGATCGACACCTCCCCCGACCAGCCGACCGTCGACATGGTCGTCGCCTTGAACGCCCGGCTGCAGAAGGAAATCGGTTACGTCATCCGCATGGAGCCCGGCGTGCAGTCGCCGGAAGAGACGCTGACGGTCGCCAAGGGCTCCTGCCGCGACACGAGCTGGCTCCTGGTGCAGATCCTGCGCCATCTCGGCTTCGCCGCCCGCTTCGTCTCGGGCTACCTCATCCAGCTGACGCCGGACCTCAAGGCGCTCGACGGTCCCTCTGGCACCGAAGTCGATTTCACCGATCTGCACGCCTGGGCGGAAGTCTATCTCCCCGGCGCCGGCTGGGTCGGCCTCGACCCGACTTCCGGGCTGCTGACCGGCGAAAGCCATATCCCGCTCGCCGCAACGCCGCACTTCCGCAACGCCGCGCCGATTTCCGGCGGTTATTACGGTGAGGCGCAAACCTCTTTCGCCTTCGACATGAAAGTCGCCCGGGTCGCCGAACACCCGCGCATCACCAAGCCCTTCTCGGATGAAAGCTGGGAAGCGTTGAACGCGCTCGGCGAACAGGTGGACCGGGTGCTGCAGGCTCAGGACGTGCGGCTGACCATGGGCGGCGAGCCGACCTTCGTGTCGATCGACGATTTCGAATCCGACGAATGGAACACCGCCGCCGTCGGCCCGACCAAGCGTGAGAAGGCGGATATTCTCATCCGCAAGCTGCGCGAGCGTTTCGCTCCGGGCGGTTTCCTGCATTACGGCCAGGGCAAGTGGTATCCGGGCGAAAGCCTGCCGCGTTGGACCTTCTCGCTCTACTGGCGCAAGGACGGCCAGCCGATCTGGCACAATCCGGACCTCGTGGCCGAGGAAGGCCGCGACTACAGCATAGGCGATGAACATTCCGAAAAGCTGCTCACGGCGATTGCCGGCGAACTCGGCATCGAACCGGAAATGGTGGTGCCGGCCTTCGAGGACCCGGCGGAATGGATCATCAAGGAAGGCAACCTGCCGGAAAACGTCGATCCGTCGAATTCGAAGCTGGAGGATCCGGAGGCGCGCAACCGCATCGCCCGTGTCTTCGAACGCGGACTGACCCGCCCCTCCGGTTACGTGCTTCCCGTCCAGGCCTGGAATGCCCAAGCCAACGGCCGCCGTTGGGTGAGTGAGAAATGGCGCACCCGCCGCGGCCGCCTCTTCCTCGTTCCCGGCGACAGCCCGGTCGGTTACCGCCTGCCGCTCGGCGCGCTGCCCCACGTGCCGCCGTCGCAATACCCCTATATCCATGAGGCCGATCCCTCGAGCCCGCGAAAACCCCTTCCCGACGTGATCGTCCCTGCGGGACGCGCCATGCCGGAAGCGTCGTTCCAGGTGGACGAAACCGTGATCCAGGACCGTGTCGAACAGGTCCTCGGCGAGATCGGCGGCGCGGTCCGCACCGCCATCTCGGTCGAACCGCGCGACGGCAGGCTCTGCGTCTTCATGCCGCCGGTGGAGCGCGTCGAGGATTATCTCGAACTGATCGCCGCCGCCGAGAATGCCGCCACGGCCCTCGGCCTGCCGGTCCATATCGAAGGCTACGCGCCGCCGCAGGACGAGCGCATCAATGTCATCCGCGTCGCCCCCGATCCCGGCGTCATCGAGGTGAACATCCATCCGTCGTCGAGCTGGAAAGATACGGTCGAGATCACCACGGCGCTATACGAGGAGGCCCGCCAGAGCCGTCTCGGCGCCGACAAGTTCATGATCGACGGCCGCCACACAGGCACCGGCGGCGGCAATCATGTCGTGGTCGGCGGGGCGAACCCGAACGACAGCCCGTTCCTGCGCCGCCCCGACCTGTTGAAGAGCCTCGTGCTGCACTGGCAGCGCCACCCCTCGCTCTCCTACCTCTTCTCCGGCCTGTTCATCGGCCCCACCAGCCAGGCGCCGCGCATCGACGAGGCCCGCCACGACGCGCTCTACGAGCTGGAAATCGCGCTCGCCCAGGTGCCGTTTCCCGGACAGGGACAGCCGCCTCTGCCGTGGCTCGTCGACCGGCTGTTCCGCAACCTCCTGACCGACGTCACCGGTAACACGCATCGCTCGGAAATCTGCATCGACAAGCTCTTCTCGCCAGACGGCCCGACCGGCCGCCTCGGCCTCGTGGAGTTCCGCGGTTTCGAAATGCCGCCGAATGCCCGCATGTCACTCGCCCAGCAGCTTCTGGTGCGCGCCCTGATCGCAAGGTTCTGGAAGAACCCGGTCGAGGGAAAATTCGTCCGCTGGGGCACGGCGCTCGCCGACCGCTTCATGCTGCCCCATCACGTCTGGGCTGATTTCATGGACGTCCTCCAGGATCTCCGCGAAAACGGCTTCGACCTCCGCCCCGAATGGTTCGCCGCGCAGCTGGAATTCCGCTTCCCCTTCTTCGGCGAGGTGGAATACGAGGGCTCCAAGCTGGAACTCCGCCAGGCGCTCGAACCCTGGCACGTCATGGGCGAGCAAGGGGCGATCGGCGGCACGGTGCGTTACGTCGACTCCTCGGTCGAACGCCTGCAGGTCCGGCTCGAAACGACGAACCCGTCGCGTTACACCGTCGCCTGCAACGGTCGCGCCGTGCCCTTGAAGGAAACCGGCACGTCCGGCGTCTCGATCGCCGGCGTCCGTTTCAAGGCCTGGCAGCCGGCCGCCGGCCTGCACCCGGTCCTGCCGGTCAACTCGCCGCTCACCTTCGACATTTATGATACATGGTCCGGCCGATCGATCGGCGGCTGTATCTATCATGTTGCCCATCCGGGCGGCCGCAATTATGAGACCTTCCCGGTCAACGGCAACGAGGCGGAAGCGCGCCGGCTTGCCCGGTTCGAGCCCTGGGGCCACACCGCGGGGCGCTATCCGCTGATGCCGGAAGTGCCCTCGCCCGAATTCCCGCTGACGCTCGACCTGCGCCGGCCGCAAGGAGTGTAAGAACAAGCGATGTCCAAGGCACCGGCAAAGGAAAGCGTGAGCAAAGAGAGGACCGCCAGCGATCCGATCCTCGGCTATGCCGCGCTGCCCGGCACCGCCGACGAGATGCTGGACGCCGACGGGCGGATCAAGCCGGTCTGGCGCAACCTCATCAATCACCTGAGCCGCATGTCGGAAAGCGAGCTCACCGAGCGCTTCGCCCGTGCCGACCGTTATCTGCGTGATGCCGGCGTCTTCTACCGGACCTATGGCGCTGAAGGCAGCGGCGAGCGCAACTGGCCGATCTCGCATATCCCGGTGCTGATCGACGGCAACGAATGGGATGCCGTCTCGGAAGGCCTCGTGCAGCGCGCCGAGCTTCTGGAAGCTCTGATCGCCGATATCTACGGCGAGAACAAATTGGTGCAGGAGGGCATACTTCCGCCGGCGCTGATCGCCGGCAATTCCGAATTTCTGCGGCCACTCGTCGGCATCAAGCCGGTCGGCGGCCACTACCTGCATTTCTGTTCCTTCGAGATCGGCCGCGGGCCGGACGGCAACTGGTGGGTTCTGGCCGACCGCACCCAGGCCCCCTCGGGCGCCGGCTTCGCGCTGGAAAACCGCGTCGCCACCACCCGCGCGCTCTCCGATATCTATGCCGAAGCGCACGTGCATCGCCTCGCCTCCTTCTTCGGTGCCTTCCGCGATGCGCTGCAGTCGCACAAGCAATACGGGGAGGACCGGATCGCCGTCCTCTCCCCAGGCCCCGCCAACGAGACCTATTTCGAACACGCCTATATCGCCCGCTATCTCGGCTTCATGCTCCTGGAAGGCGAGGACCTGACGGTCGTCAACAACCGCGTCATGGTCCGCACCGTCGCAGGCCTGAAGCCGATCGGCGTGCTCTGGCGCCGCCTCGACGCCTCCTATGCCGATCCGCTGGAGCTCAATCACAACTCCCATATCGGCACGCCCGGCATGGTCCAGGCGCTGCGCTCCGGCTCGCTCGCCATCGTCAATGCGCTCGGCTCCGGCATATTGGAAACCCGCGCATTGCTCGCCTTCATGCCGACCATCTGTCGCCGCCTCACCGGCAAAGACCTCGTCATGCCGTCGATCGCCACCTGGTGGTGCGGCCAGAAGGCCGAGCGCGAGCATGTCGCGGAAAATATCGAGCGCATGGTCATCGGCCCGGCCTATTCACGCCTGCCCTTCTTCGACGACAACGGCCAGTCGGTGCTGGGCTCCGCGCTGCGCAAGAATGACAAGGATACCGTCGGCGGCTGGCTCGCGGCCGAAGGTGCCAGGCTCGTCGGCCAGGAGGTCGTGACGCTTTCGACCACGCCCGCCTGGGTCAATGGCAGGCTCACCCCCCGCCCGATGTCGCTGCGCGTCTTCGCCGCCCGCACCGAAAAGGGATGGCAGATCATGCCGGGCGGCTTCGCCCGCATCGGCTCCGGCGACGACGTCGCGGCGATCGCCATGCAGGCCGGCGGTACCGCGGCCGATGTCTGGATCGTCTCGGACAAGCCGGTCGCCCGCCCCACCCTGCTGCCGCCGGAGGAGATCTTCACCCGCAACATGCCCGGCAGCCTGCCGAGCCGCGCCGCCGACAATCTCTATTGGCTCGGGCGTTATATCGAGCGGGCAGAAGGGGCTCTGCGCATCCTGCGCGCCTGGCATCTGCGTTATGCCGAATCCGCCGATCCGGACGCGCCGCTGCTTGCCGATATCACCCGCTATCTGAAGGGCATCGACATCGAGATGTCGAAGGCGGTGCCCGCGACCCTGCTCCGCAACATCGACAGCGCCATCTACTCGGCAAGCAATATCCGCGACCGTTTCTCGCCGGACGGCTGGCTGGCGCTCACCGACCTTGCCAAGACCGCCCGCCGCTTCCATGAAAACGTGCAGGCCGGTGACGACGCCTCGCATGCCATGACCGTGCTCCTGCGCAAGCTTGCGGGCTTTGCGGGTCTGGTGCACGAGAACATGTATCGCTTCACCGGCTGGCGGTTCCTGTCGATCGGCCGCTATCTCGAACGCGGCCTGCACATGACCCGCCTGCTCGGCCATATGTCCGGACCCGACGCTCCGGACGGCTCGCTCGACATGCTGCTCGAGATCGGCGACAGCGTCATGACCCATCGCCGCCGCTACAACGTCGCCACGGCACGGCTGACGGTCGCCGACCTCCTGGCGCTCGACCCTCTGAACCCGCGCTCGATTCTCTTCCAGCTGAACGAGATCCGCACCGAAGTCGAGCAGTTGCCGAACGCCTTCGTCAACGGCCAGATGTCGCCCTTCTACCGTGAGGCGATGCGACTGCATTCGGGCCTTGCCGTCATGACGCCGGAGGCCATGAACGAGGAGACCTACCGCAAGCTCGAACAGGAGATGGAGAAGCTGTCCGACATCCTCGGCCAGACTTACTTCAGTTGAGGAGACGGCGATGCTCTACGATCTCTCGCTCCATATGGGTTATGCCTATGACGTTCCGGCTTCTGGCGCACGGCATGTGATCCGCGTCCTGCCGTTGTCGCTTCCCGACCGCCAGCGGCTGATCGCCGGCGCCGTCACAGTGTCGCCCCATGCCGACGAGAAGACCACGTTCATCGATTTCTTCGGCCAGCAGGCGACGTCGGTGCTCGTCCGCGCCCCGCACGATCGGCTGGACATCCGCATGCAGGCCCGCGTCATGGTCGAAACCCCTTCGATGACGGCCGATCTTTCGCCTGAACTCGATACGCTGAAGGAGGAGCTGGCGGATTTCTGGAGCGTCGACGCCATGTCGCCGCATCATCTCGCCGGCCCGAGCCCGAGGCTGACAGAAGAGCCGCAGATCGCCGCCTATGCCCGCGAGACCATCGCGCCCGGCCAGACGGTGCACGAGATCGCGCTGGCGCTCTCGGCCCGCATCCACAAGGATTTCACCTACGATACGGAGGCGACGACGGTCGATACGACGCCGAAGGAAGCCTTCCGGCTGAAGCGCGGCGTCTGCCAGGACTTCGTGCATGTCATGATCGTGGCGCTCCGCAGCCTCGGTATCCCGGCGGGCTATGTCTCGGGCTTCCTGCGCACCATTCCCCCGCCCGGCAAGGAGCGCCTTGAAGGGGCCGACGCCATGCATGCCTGGGTGCGTGTCTGGTGCGGCGACACGATGGGCTATGTCGAACTCGATCCGACCAACGACATGCCGGCCGGCACAGACCATATCGTCGTCGCCTACGGCCGCGACTATGCCGATATCGCCCCGGTCATCGGGGTGCTGAAAGGTTACGGAAACCAGAAGGCCGACCAGGCGGTAGACGTCGTTCCGGTGAAGGAATGAAATTCCGCCCCGTTTTGACGCTCTTTCTTTGAAATCGTTAAGATTTTAGGCTTTTACTTAGACCTTCCTATACCCGCGTCCGGTAAACCCGCCCCAATGCATTCCAATGGATTGGATGGGTTGGGGCGATGACGAAGCACATTCTTCTTTCGCAGCTGATGAAAGACCGCGCCGGCAATTTCGGCATCATGACGGCAGCGATGCTTCCCGTCCTTCTGGGCGCGGCGGGCGTCGCGATCGATGTGACGAACGCCATGCAGGAGAAGAACCGGCTTCAGGCGCTCGCCGATTCCGCAACGCTCGCCACCGCCTCGGCAATGGCCGACAAGGGCGACATGACCGAACTGGAAGCCGGCAACATGGCCAAGAGCTACTTCCTCGGCCAGGAACTCGAGAACGAGAAAAAGAAGGGCGCGAGCGACGCCGACAACGCGAAGACCCGCGAGGCGCTCGAGAAGGCCACCGAGGTTTCCGCGACGACCACGACTTCGAACAATACGGCCGATTACGAAGTCCACATGAAGCTGAACTACGACCTGCCGCTCAACGGCCTGACCAGCGTGCTCGGCTTCAAGACGATGAAGATCGCCGTCGAGAGCTATGCCCGCAGTGGCCGCCAGGGCAACGCGCTCTCCATGTATCTGGCGCTCGACCAGTCCGGCTCGATGGCGGACGATACGACCACCGTGAACCCCGCTGATCCGACGAAGCAGGAATCCTATGACTGCCGCGGGAACAAGACCTGTTTCCGCGAGGTGCCGAACTACCTGACCAAGATAGCCTCCCTCAAGGCGGCGGCGGCAGCCATGTTCACCGAACTCGACAATGCCGATCCGACGAGCGAACTCATCCGTGTCGGTGCCGACTCCTATACGCACCAGACCATGAAGGAAGAGAAGGTCGCCTGGGGCACCGGCAAAGTCTCAGATTACGTCGAGGACCTGCCGGATAAACCGACTGGCGGCACCGATGCCAGCGGCGCCATGACGAACGCGCTGAATGCCTTGAAGAAGGCCAACGCCACCGAGAAGAGCGCCCACGACGGCAAGGGAAACACAAATTTCGATCGGTACATCGTGTTCATGACCGACGGCGAAATGACCGGCTACAGCAACCGGTGGAACGAAGCGATCGACAATCAGGTTCGCCAGATCTGCCTGAACGCGAAAAGCGACGGCCTGACGGATGCCGCAAAGCAGAAGCTGAAGGATGGAAAGCAGCTCACGGAAGACGAAATGGCGCCGGGCATCAGGATTTACACGATCGCCTTCATGGCACCCGACAAGGGCAAGAAATTGCTGGATTACTGCGCCAGCGGCCCCGACTACTATTACGAGCCGGACAACATGATCGACCTCGTGAAAAGTTTCGGCGAGATCGCCCGCAAGGCCGCCAAGACCGCCACCCGTCTGACGAACTGATCTCGGACGGCAGATACGCCGCACCAGCGCCCCGCCCTTGCCGGCGGGGCGTTTTGTTTTGCCGGATGACACAGTTCGTCCAAGTTTCACAAAGATAAAACGACCGTTGCAACAGTGTCATAACGGTGCATAAACTGTGCTTATACATCATGCCGGATGGACTGAATCGGACGCTTCCCTCCCCGCTCCACCAGAAAGTTGGCGACATATGAATAAAACGTCTCCCACGGTCGAAATCCCGCAGCCCGCTCCCCGCAGTTCCCGCCCGGAGATCATGGCGGAAGAGATCATCGAGCGCCTCACCTACCGCATCGGCAAGGATGCCAAGGTGGCGAAGCCGCATGACTGGCTGACCGCCACGATCCTCGTCGTGCGCGACCGGATCATCGACAAGTGGATGGAGAGCACCCGCAAGGTCTACAGGACCGGCGACAAGCGCGTCTATTACCTCTCGCTCGAATTCCTGATCGGCCGGCTGATGCGTGACGCCGTCACCAATATGGGCCTGATGGCGGAAATCCGCGACGCACTCAGCTCGCTCGGCGTCGATATCGACCTGATCGCCGGGCTGGAGCCGGACGCGGCGCTGGGCAATGGCGGCCTCGGTCGTCTCGCCGCCTGTTTCATGGAGAGCATGGCGACCGTCGACATCCCGGCCTATGGCTACGGCATCCGCTACGTCCACGGCCTCTTCCGCCAGCAGATGGCCGACGGCTGGCAGGTGGAACTGCCGGAAACCTGGCTCGCGCACGGCAATCCCTGGGAATTCGAGCGCCGCGAAAGCTCCTACGAAATCGGCTTCGGCGGCGCGGTGGAGACGGTCGGCGGCTATGACGAAGCGCCGCGTTATGTCTGGAAGCCGGCCGAACGCGTCATCGCCATGGCCTATGACACGCCGATGGTCGGCTGGCGCGGCAAGCGCGTCAACACGCTGCGCCTCTGGTCGGCCCAGCCGATCGACCCGATCCTGCTGGACGCCTTCAACGCCGGCGACCATATCGGCGCGCTGCGCGAAAGCAACAAGGCGGAAAGCCTGACCCGCGTCCTCTATCCGGCCGACGCCAACCCGGCCGGCCAGGAACTGCGCCTGCGCCAGGAATTCTTCTTCTCCTCCGCCTCGCTGCAGGACATCTTGCGCCGCCACCTGCAGCAGTATCCGGATTTCACCAATCTGCATGAGAAGGTCGCGATCCAGCTGAACGACACGCATCCGGCGGTCTCGATCGCCGAGCTGATGCGGCTTCTGACCGACATCCACGGGATGGACTTCGCGGAAGCCTGGGAGATCACCCGCCAGACCTTCTCCTACACCAACCACACGCTGCTGCCGGAAGCGCTGGAAAGCTGGCCGGTGCCGCTCTTCGAGCGCCTCCTGCCGCGCCACATGCAGATCATCTATGCGATCAACGCCCAGATCCTGCTCGAAGCCCGCAAGCAGAAGAGCTTTTCCGACACCCAGATCCGCTCGATCTCGCTGATCGACGAAGGCGGCGAACGGCGCGTGCGCATGGGCAACCTCGCCTTCGTCGGCTCGCATTCGGTGAACGGCGTCTCGGCACTGCATACGGACCTGATGAAGGTCACGGTCTTCTCCGACCTGCATACGCTCTATCCGGCCCGCATCAACAACAAGACCAACGGCATCACGCCGCGCCGCTGGCTGATGCAGTGCAACCCCGGCCTCACCTCGCTCATCCAGGAAGCGATCGGCGACAGGTTCCTCGACGACACCGAAGCCTTGCGGGAACTCGACGCCCATGCCGACGACAGGGCGTTCCAGGAAAAGTTCGCCGCCGTGAAGCGCGCCAACAAAGTGCAGCTCGCAAACCTCGTCGGCAGCCGCATGGGTGTCCGCCTCGACCCCTCGGCCCTGTTCGACATCCAGATCAAGCGCATCCACGAATACAAGCGCCAGCTTCTGAACATCGTCGAGGCCGTGGCGCTCTACGACCAGATCCGCTCGCACCCGGAACTCGACTGGGTCCCGCGTGTCAAACTCTTCGCCGGCAAGGCGGCGCCGAGCTATCACAACGCCAAGCTCATCATCAAGCTTGCCAACGACGTAGCGCGCGTGATCAACAACGACCCCGCCGTGCGCGGCCTGCTGAAGGTCGTCTTCGTGCCGAACTACAACGTCACGCTCGCCGAGACCATGGTTCCGGCCGCCGACCTTTCCGAGCAGATCTCGACGGCCGGCATGGAAGCCTCCGGCACCGGCAACATGAAGTTCGCGCTGAACGGCGCGCTGACGATCGGCACGCTCGACGGCGCCAATGTCGAGATGCGCGATCATGTCGGCGAGGAGAACATCGTCATCTTCGGCCTCAAGGCCGACGAGGTGGCCAAGGTCCGCGCCGACGGCCACAATCCCCGCGCCATCATCGAGAAATCGCGTGAGCTCGCCCAGGCGCTGAACGCGATCGCCACCGGCGTCTTCTCGCCCGACGACCGCTCCCGTTTCACCGACCTGATCGACGGCATCTACAATCACGACTGGTTCATGGTCGCCGCCGATTTCGACGCCTATGCGGAAGCGCAGCGCACTGTCGACCAGATATGGACCGATCCCGGATCGTGGTATTCCAAGACGATACGCAATACCGCCCGGATGGGATGGTTCTCCTCCGACAGAACTATCCGCCAGTATGCGTCGGAAATCTGGAGAGCCTGATGAAGAAATCGCCACGCGTGCTCGATGACGGAAGAGCCCCAGGTGAAATTCCGTTATCCGAGATCGAGGCGATTTTGGAAGGCAGGCACACCAATCCCTTCGCCGTCCTCGGGCTCCACAGGCTCGGGGACACGTTCAGGGCCCGGTGTTTCATTCCGGGAGCCGAGGCGGTCACCGCTCTGACGCTCAGCGGAACCGAGCTCGGGGAACTCACCCGCCGCCACGAGGCCGGATATTTCGAAGGCCTCGTCAGTGCCTCGCACCTCCAGCCGATCCGTTACCGCGCCCGCCGCGGCGATGACGAATGGGCCGTGACCGACCCCTATTCCTTCGGTCCCGTGCTCGGCCCCATGGACGATTATTTCGTCCGCGAAGGTTCGCACTTGCGCCTCTTCGACAAGATGGGCGCCCACCCGATGAAGCACGAGGGCGTCGAGGGCTTCCACTTCGCCGTCTGGGCGCCGAATGCCAGGCGCGTCTCGGTCGTCGGCGACTTCAACGGCTGGGACGGCCGCCGGCATGTCATGCGTCTGCGTGTCGATACCGGTATCTGGGAAATCTTCGCACCCGACGTTTCCGCAGGCTCCGCCTACAAGTTCGAGATCGTCGGCAAGAACGGCAAGCTTCTGCCGTTGAAGGCCGACCCTTACGCCCGGCGCGCCGAGCTCAGGCCCGACACCGCCTCCGTCACGGCGCCCGAGCTTGCGCAGAAATGGGAGGATCAGACGCATCTGGACGTCTGGTCGAAGGCCGATCACCGCCGCCAGCCGATCACCATCTACGAGGTGCATGCCGGCTCATGGCGGAGAAAGCCGGACGGTTCGTTCCTGACTTGGGACGAGCTCGCCTCCGAACTCATCCCCTACTGTGTCGACATGGGTTTCACCCATATCGAATTCCTGCCGATCACCGAGCATCCCTACGATCCGTCCTGGGGCTACCAGACGACCGGGCTCTTTGCGCCCACCGCCCGTTTCGGCGAGCCGGAAGGGTTTGCCCGTTTCGTCAACGGCTGTCACAAGGTCGGCATCGGCGTGATCCTCGATTGGGTGCCGGCGCATTTCCCGACCGACGAGCACGGCCTGCGCTGGTTCGACGGCACCGCCCTTTACGAGCATGCCGATCCGCGCAAGGGTTTCCATCCCGACTGGAACACGGCGATCTACAATTTCGGCCGCATCGAGGTCCTCTCCTACCTCGTCAACAATGCGCTCTACTGGGCCGAGAAATTCCATCTCGACGGCCTGCGCGTCGATGCCGTCGCCTCCATGCTCTACCTCGACTATTCGCGGAAAGAAGGCGAATGGGTCCCGAACGAATACGGCGGGCGCGAGAACCTGGAGGCCGTCCGCTTCCTGCAGAAGATGAACTCGCTGTCCTACGGCGCCCATCCCGGCATGATGACGATCGCCGAGGAATCGACCTCCTGGCCGAAGGTCTCGCACCCGGTCCATGAAGGGGGCCTCGGCTTCGGCTTCAAGTGGAACATGGGCTTCATGCACGACACGCTCTCCTACCTGAAGCGCGAGCCCGTGCACCGCAGGCACCATCACAACGAGATCACCTTCGGCCTTCTATATGCCTGGTCGGAGAATTTCGTGCTGCCGCTCTCCCATGACGAGGTGGTGCACGGCAAGGGTTCGCTGATCGCCAAGATGGCCGGCGACGACTGGCAGAAATTCGCCAACCTGCGCGCCTATTACGCTTTCATGTGGGGTTATCCCGGCAAGAAGCTGCTCTTCATGGGCCAGGAATTCGCCCAGTGGGCGGAGTGGAGCGAAGCCGGCGAACTCGACTGGAACCTGCTTCAATACCATCCGCACGAAGGGATGCGCCGCCTGGTGCGCGACCTGAACTTCTGCTACCGCTCCAAGCCCGCCCTGCATGCCCGCGACTGCGAGAGCGACGGTTTCCGCTGGCTGATGGCCGACGACGCGGAAAATTCCGTCTTCGCCTGGCTACGCATGGCGCCGGGAGAAAAGCCGGTGGCGGTCATCAGCAACTTTACCCCCGTCTATCGCGAAAATTTCCGCGTCCCCTTGCCAACCGAGGGAAGATGGCGGGAAATCCTCAATACCGACGCCGAGATCTACGGCGGCAGCGGCAAGGGCAATGGCGGTCGCGTTCAGGCCGTGAACGCGGGAGGAACCGTTTATGCCGAAGTGACGTTGCCACCGCTCGCGACGATCATGCTGGAACTGGAACAACAGGCATAGGGAATTTAGGGAGGGAAGAACGATGAACGAGAAGAGAATCCAGCCCCTGTCGCGTGATGCGATGGCCTATGTGCTGGCCGGCGGCCGGGGGAGCCGCCTCAAGGAACTGACCGACCGGCGCGCCAAGCCGGCCGTCTATTTCGGCGGCAAGGCGCGCATCATCGACTTCGCCCTCTCGAACGCCCTGAATTCCGGCATCCGCCGCATCGGCGTCGCCACCCAGTATAAGGCCCATTCGCTGATCCGCCACATGCAGCGCGGCTGGAACTTCTTCCGCCCCGAGCGCAACGAGAGCTTCGACATTCTGCCCGCCTCCCAGCGTGTCTCCGAGACGCAGTGGTATGAAGGCACGGCCGACGCGGTCTACCAGAACATCGACATCATCGAGCCCTACGGCCCGGAATTCATGGTGATCCTGGCCGGCGACCACGTCTACAAGATGGACTACGAATACATGCTGCAGCAGCATGTGAATTCCGGCGCAGACGTCACCGTCGGCTGCCTGGAAGTGCCGCGCATGGATGCGACCGCTTTCGGCGTCATGCATGTCAACGAGAAGGACGAGATCATCGATTTCGTCGAAAAACCCGCAGATCCGCCCGGCATTCCCGGCAATCCGGACTTCGCGCTAGCCTCCATGGGCATCTATGTCTTCCACACGAAATTCCTGATCGACGCCCTGAAGCGTGATGCCGAGACACCCGGCTCCAACCGCGATTTCGGCAAGGACATCATTCCCTATATCGTCAAGAACGGTAAGGCCGTCGCCCACCGCTTCGCCAATTCCTGCGTCCGCTCCGATTTCGAGCGCGAGCCCTACTGGCGCGACGTCGGCACGGTGGACGCCTACTGGCAGGCCAATGTCGATCTCACCGCCGTCACGCCCGAGCTCGACATCTACGACAAATCCTGGCCGATCTGGACCTATGCGGAGATCTCACCGCCGGCGAAATTCGTCCATGACGACGAGGATCGCCGCGGCTCGGCGATCTCCTCCGTCGTCTCCGGCGACTGCATCATCTCCGGCTCGACGCTTTACCGCAGCCTGCTCTTCACCGGCGTGCGCGCCAATTCCTATTCCCGCCTCGAAGGCGCCGTCGTCCTGCCGAACGTCCGCATCGGCAGGCGGGCGCAGCTTCGCGATGTTGTCATCGATCACGGTGTAACCATCCCCGAAGGCCTCGTGGTCGGCGAGGACCCGGAACTCGATGCGAAACGCTTCCGCCGCACCGAAAACGGCGTCTGCCTGATCACCCAGGCGATGATCGACAAACTGGATTTGTGAGACAGGTATTGATGCAGGTTCTTTCGGTCGCGTCCGAAGTCTATCCGCTGGTCAAGACAGGAGGGCTCGCCGACGTGGCCGGCGCCCTGCCGCTGGCCCTGAAGCAACACGGCGTCGCGGTGAAGACGCTGATGCCGGGCTATCCGGCGGTCATGAGCACGATCCGCAACGCCACGCTGCGTATGAGCTTCGAAAGCCTGCTCGGCGCCAAGGCCGACGTGCTCGAAGTCGAGCACCAGGGCCTCGATCTGCTGATCCTCGATTCGCCGACCTTCTTCGACCGTCCCGGCGGGCCTTATGCGGACGCCGCCGGCAAGGACCATTTCGACAACTGGCGCCGTTTCGCCGCTCTTTCCAAGGCTGGTTCCGTCATCGCGCAGCAGGGCTTGGAAGGCTGGCGGCCGGATCTCGTGCATGTGCATGACTGGCAGTCGGCCATGGTGCCGGCCTATATGCGTTATACGCTGGAGCCGGAGGTCCCGAGCCTCGTCACCATCCACAACATCGCCTTCCAGGGCCGTTTCGGCGCCGATATCTTCCCCTATCTCGAACTTCCCTCCCATGCCTTCGGCATCGACGGCGTCGAATATTTCGGCGGCGTCGGTTATCTGAAGGCGGGGCTCCAGACGGGCTGGGGGATCTCGACGGTGAGCCCCTCCTATGCCGAGGAAATCCTCACCCCCGAATTCGGCATGGGGCTCGAAGGCCTGCTGACCTATCGCGCCGCCGATCTGCACGGCATCGTCAACGGCATCGACGCGCATGTCTGGAACCCCGCCACCGACCATGCCGTGCAAACCACCTATACGGCCACTACCTTGAAGAACCGTGGCGAGAACAAGCATGCGGTCGCCGAGCGCTTCCGCCTGGAGCAGGAGGACGGGCCGCTCTTCTGCGTCATCTCCAGACTCACCTGGCAGAAGGGCATGGACCTTCTGGCGGAAGCAACCGACGATCTGGTCAGCCTCGGCGCCCGGCTCGCAGTCCTCGGCTCCGGCGACATGGCGCTCGAAAACGCCTTCCATGCCGCAGCGATCCATCATCCCGGCCGCGTCGCCGTGCTTTCCACCTATGACGAGCCGCTGTCGCATCTCATGCAGGCGGGCTGCGACGCCATTATCATCCCCTCCCGCTTCGAACCTTGCGGGCTCACCCAGCTCTACGGGCTCCGTTACGGCTGCATTCCTGTGGTTGCGCGCACCGGCGGCCTTAATGATACCGTAATAGACGCCAATCCAGCAGCCCTCGCCGCGCGTACGGCGACCGGTATCTCGTTCGGTCCCGTGACCGTCGACAGCCTTCGCCGGGCGCTGCGCCGCACGGTCCGCCTCTATGACGAACCGAAAACGTGGGTGCAGATGCAGAAGCAGGGCATGAAATCCGATGTTTCCTGGGAAAAGAGCGCCGGCCTTTATGCCGAGCTCTTTCAGAATCTCCTTTTAAGAAAAGGTTCCTGACCATGATCAAGACCGTTCACACCGCCCCCTATCAGGATCAGAAGCCGGGCACGTCCGGGCTGCGCAAGAAAGTCCCGGTCTTCGCCCAGGAGAATTATGCGGAGAACTTCATCCAGTCGATCTTCGATTCGCTCGAAGGTTTCGAAGGCAAGACGCTGGTGATCGGCGGCGACGGCCGCTACTACAACCGCGAAGTCATCCAGAAGGTCATCAAGATGGCCGCGGCCGCGGGCTTCGGCAAGCTCATGGTCGGCCGCGGCGGCATCCTCTCGACGCCCGCCGCCTCCAACATTATCCGCAAGTACAAGGCCTTCGGCGGCATCGTCCTCTCCGCCAGCCACAATCCCGGCGGCCCGACCGAGGATTTCGGCATCAAGTACAATATCGGCAACGGCGGCCCGGCTCCGGAAAAGATCACCGACGCGATCTTCGCCCGTTCGAAGGTCATCGACACCTACAGGATCGCCGATGTGGACGACGTGAACCTCGATGAGATCGGCTCCTTCGGGGTGGCCGGCATGGAGGTCGAGGTGTTCGACCCGGTCGCCGACTATGCCGATCTGATGGAACGGCTTTTCGATTTCCCCGCCATCCGTGCGCTGATCGCCAGCGGTGTCCGAATCGCGATCGACAGCATGGGGGCCGTCACCGGGCCCTATGCCAAGGAGATTTTCGAAAAACGGCTCGGCGCGCCGGAAGGCTCTGTCCGTAACTTCACCCCCCTGCCGGATTTCGGCGGCCATCATCCGGACCCCAACCTCGTTCATGCCAAGGAACTCTATGACGACGTCATGAGCCCGGATGGCCCGCATTTCGGCGCGGCTTCCGACGGCGACGGCGACCGCAACATGATCGTCGGCAGGGGCATGTTCGTGACGCCGTCCGACAGCCTGGCGATCATTGCCGCCAATGCCACCGTGGCCCCTGGTTATTCCAAGGGCATCGCCGGCATAGCCCGTTCCATGCCGACGAGTGCCGCCGCCGACCGTGTCGCCGAAAAGCTGAAGATCGGCATGTACGAGACGCCGACCGGCTGGAAATTCTTCGGCAACCTCCTGGATGCCGGCAAGGCGACCATCTGCGGCGAAGAAAGCTTCGGCACCAGCTCCGATCACGTGCGCGAAAAGGACGGCCTCTGGGCGATCCTCTTCTGGCTGAACATCATGGCCGCCCGCAACGAGAGCGTTGAGGAGATCGTCAGGAAGCACTGGGCCGAATACGGCCGCAACTATTATTCCCGCCACGATTACGAGGAAGTGGATTCGGACGCTGCGAACGGCCTGATGACGGCATTGCGCGAAAAGCTCGCCACCCTTCCCGGCCAGACCTTCGGCAATCTCAAGGTCGGAGCCGCCGACGACTTCGCCTATCACGACCCGATCGACGGTTCGGTCTCGAAGAACCAGGGCATCCGCATCCTCTTCGAAGGCGGCTCGCGCATCGTCTTCCGCCTGTCAGGCACCGGCACGTCCGGCGCCACGGTCCGCGTCTATGTGGAACGCTACGAGCCAGACGCCTCCCGCCATGCGATCGACACGCAGGAAGCATTGGCCGATCTCATCGCCGTCGCCGACCGGATTTCTGACTTGAAAAAGCGCACCGGCCGCGACCGGCCGAGCGTAATTACGTGATCGTCCCGCGAGACGATCAGGGTGTATTTACCCCCTCTGCCCGGCAGGCAGAGGGGGTTCTGCCGTCCGAAGCCCTCAAGCGGCCCTGACGATTTCCACCAGTTCCACGTCGAAAACCAGGTCCTTTCCTGCGAGGGGATGGTTGGCATCGACGGTCACGACCTGATCGTCGACTTCGGTGACGACGAGCGGGATCGTGTTGCCGTCCGGCGTTCTGGTCTGCAGCTGCAGGCCTGGATGCACGTCGATATTGGACGGCACGGCCGAGCGGGGAAGCGCGTGGACCTTGGCCGGATCATGTGCCCCGTAGGCCGCCTCGGCCGGCACGGTCACCGTCTGATGAGCGCCGAGCTCCATGCCGTCGATCTCTCTGTCGAGGCCCGAAATGATCTGCCCCGCGCCGACCACGAACTCCAGTGGAGGTCGGCCGTTCGACGAGTCGAACTCGGTGCCGTCGGTGAGTTTTCCGATATAGTGAATCCGGACGGTGTCGCCGCTTTTAGCTTGCGTCATCTGTCTGGCCCTCTTGTTTTGAGGTTTGAAGGTGGCCGCATACGGATGATTGAACACGGCCGGCGAAACGGCCTTTTTTCCTTCGACCGGCCCCCAAGCCTAGGGAAATCGGCCGTCGAATGCAAATTAGGGCGCCCACGGCATCTCGGCGATAGGCGGCGGCGGATGCTTTTTCACGATGAATTCACCATAACGCGGGATGCTGGTCGGAGATGGCGCAACAGGGACGGACGACCCTCATGGCTCTTTCACCGCTTGGAGCGACGCTGACCGCAGACGGCTGCGACTTCGCGATCTGGTCGCATCATGCGTCGAGGATCGAACTCTGCTTCTTCGACGCCGAGGGCAAGAAGGAGACCGTCCGCCATCGCCTGATCCGCGGCCGCGACGATATCCACCGCATCTCCGTGCCGGCGATCGGCGCAGGCCAGCGTTACGGCTATCGCGCCTGGGGCAGCTATGATCCGGACAACGGCTCATGGTTCGATCCGTCGAAGCTGCTGGTCGATCCTTATGCGCGCGAGCTCGACCGCCCCTTTCGCCACGATGCAAAGCTTTCGATGTTCGGCGTCGATACGGCAGATCTCGTGCCGAAAGCGATCGTCACCCGCGATCCGCTCGCCAAGATCGGTAAGTCGCTTCTGCCGCCCGGCGGCTTCATCTACGAGGTCGCGGTCAAGCCTTTCACCGTCCTGCATCCGGCGATCCCCGAACAACAGCGCGGCACGATCGCCGCCCTCGCCCACCCTTCGATCGTCTCCCACCTGAAGAAGCTCGGCGTCGATGCGATCGAACTGATGCCGATCACCGCCTGGATCGACGAGCGCCACCTGCCGTCGCTCGGTCTCACGAACGGCTGGGGCTACAATCCGATCGCCTTCATGGCGCTCGACCCGCGCCTCTGTCCCGGCGGCATGAAGGAACTGCGCGAGACGGTCGGAACACTGCATCAGGCGGGCATCGGCGTCATCCTCGACCTCGTCTTCAACCACACCGGCGAAAGCGACCGTCACGGCGCGACGCTTTCCATGCGCGGCCTAGACAACCTCTCCTACTACCGCCATGTGCCGGGCGAGCCCAAGGGGGAACAGGTACATCTCGTCAACGACACCGGCACCGGCAACACGGTCGCCTGCGACCATCCCGCCGTCCGCCGGCTGATCGTCGATACACTCCGGCATTTCGTCGTGCATGCCGGCGTCGACGGTTTCCGCTTCGACCTTGCTCCGGTCATCGGCCGCACCGCGGGTGGTTTCGCGCCTGAGAGCGAAACGCTGAAGGCCGTGACTTTCGACGAGGCGCTGAAAGACCGCGTGCTGATCGCCGAACCCTGGGACATCGGCCCCGGCGGCTATCAACTCGGCAATTTCCCCGAGCCGTTTTTGGAGTGGAACGACCGGGCCCGCGACGATATCCGCCGTTACTGGCGCGGCGATCACGGGACGACAGGCGCGCTTGCCACACGGCTTGCCGGTTCCTCGGACATCTTCGGGAAATCCGGCCGCACGCGGACGGTCAACTTCCTCGCCGCCCATGACGGCTTCACGCTGATGGACCTCGTCTCGCACGAAAGGAAACACAACGAGGAAAACGGCGAGGAAAACCGCGACGGCCACAACGAGAATTTTTCCTGGAACAACGGCGTCGAAGGTGAGACGGACGATCCGGCCATCCTCGAGAGCCGCCGCCGCGACGTCGCCGCCCTGCTCTCCACGCTCTTCGTGAGCCGCGGCTCCGTCATGCTCACCATGGGCGACGAGGCCGGCCGGAGCCAGCGCGGCAACAACAATGCCTATGCCCAGGATAACGAGATCACCTGGCTCGACTGGGGCAAGGCCGACGAGACGCTCGTCGAGCATACCGCGATGCTCGCCGCCATCCGCAAGCGGTTCTCGGTGTTTTCCGAAACGGGCTTCTTCACCGGAGACGGCGATATCGAATGGCTGTCGCCTTCCGGCAGGCCCATGGAGGTCGCCGACTGGGAGAACCCGGACAATTGCGCGCTTGGCATGGTGCTGAAAACCCTCGACCGCCAGACGAATGAGGAAACCCGCCTTGCCATCCTCATCAACCGCAGCCGCGAGCCGGTCAGCTTCGCGCTCGCCGGCTGGGACTGGAAGCATTTCCCTTCCCGCGAGCTCTGGAACCAGGTCCTGCCCGCCCGCTCCGTCCGCTTCTGCATCGAAGATTGATGCGGTGCAAAAAACGCTCGCCAACCCGCCCAACTCCTGTAAAGTCCGGTATCTATTACGAAATCAGTGAGGTCGCATGCGTGAAATTTCGCTCGCGGAAGTGCCGGGACTTGTTGGCCAGGAACTCGGCATATCCGACTGGATCGTGGTCGATCAGACCATGATCGATCTCTTCGCCGATGCAACCCACGACCATCAATTCATCCATGTCGACCCGGAACGCTCCGCGGAAGAAAGCCCCTTCGGCGGAACGATCGTGCACGGTTTCCTGACGCTTTCGCTTCTGTCGGCGATGAACTTCGAGAGCGTCCCGAAGATCCGCGAACAGACCATGGGCATCAACTACGGCTTTGACCGTATCCGCTTCATGTCCCCGGTGAAGAGCGGAACGCGCGTTCGTGGCCGCTTCACGCTCTCCGATTGCCGTTTCCGCGGTGCCGGCATGCTGATGACGACCTATGAAGTAACGATCGAGATTGAAAACGAGAAGAAACCGGCACTGACGGCCACCTGGATCACCATCGTCCAGTTCGACCCCAAGGACCGGCCGGAAGGAGCGTGAAGTCCATGGCATCCGAAGCTGAGATCAGGCAGGCCTTTCGGGATCAGATATCCGGGGGCACCATGCTCGGTTCCCCCTTCACCGCCCGCCTCGGCAAGCTGATGCTGGAACGCCTCGACCGCTCGACCAAAGTCGGCGAAACCGTCTGGGATTGGCGGGGCGATCCCGGCACACGAGGCGACCTCGTCCCGACCCGGCTTGCCGGCGCCTTGCATGCACTTGTCCTCGACGGCAAGGACGACAAGCTGAAATCCGTCTATCCGCCGAACGTGGCCGGCGACGACGCGCTCTGGTCGGAAATCATGCGCGCCTTCGTGGAACATGAAGGCTTCATCCTCGAACGCCTGAGCTTTGCCCCGCAGACCAACGAGATCCGCCGGTCGAGCGCGCTGCTTGCAGGCTTCCTCACCATTGCCGATCTCCTCGGAAAACCGCTGATCCTCTCGGAATTCGGCGCCAGCATGGGCCTCAATCTCAACTGGGACCGCTATCATCACGATCTCGGCGGCTTTTCCTGGGGCGATTCCGCCTCGCCGGTCAAGCTCAAGCCGGATTGGCAGGGCAGCCATCCGCCCCGAGCAGAAATCACCGTGCTGGATCGTGCCGGCTGCGACCTGAACCCGCTCGACCCGAACTCGCCGGAAGATACCTCGCGCCTCCTCTCCTATCTCTGGGCCGACCAGACGGACCGGGTGATCCGCACCCGCGCGGCGCTGGAGATCGCCCGCGCCTACGGCGTCCTCGTCGAAAAGGGCGATGCGCTCGCCTGGTTGAAGGAGAAGAGGCTCGCGAACCTCGAGCCGGGCACGGTGCATGTCGTCTATCATTCGATCGCCTGGCAATACCTTCCGCCGGAAGCCCGCGCCAGGGGCGAAGCGATCATCGCCGAGGCGGGAAGACGCGCGACGGAAGACGCGCCGCTTGCCCGCCTGCAGATGGAAATGGACGACAATCCGGACAGCGCCGCTCTCAGCCTGCAGATCTGGCCGACCGGCGAGGTCCGGGAACTCGGCCGCGTCGACCCTCACGGCCGCTGGGTGAGGTGGAAGGGCTGGGACGCCTGAAGCAATAAAAATGAGCGACCTGAACCCGGCCGAAATCGAGCAGACCAAGCTTCTGGCGAATGCCTTCGACCGGGCATCGACCGCGTGTGTCACAGTGGGCATCGTGACACCAATCGCCGCGATGCTCTATGGCATTGGCAATGTCGGTGTCAAATTCGGCTTTGCTGTGGTAGGATACCTTGTTGGTTGGCTTATGATTGCGGTCTTCCTACATTATCTGGCAAGGCTCACCTTGAGGAGACTCGCATGACAACGGAATGGCTTTTCGTCTCATTCGGAATGCCGGCGATCATCGCAGCCGTCGCCTATATGGCCTATCGCCTGCACGAATGGGACCTCGACCGCAAGCACAAGAACCGCCAGCCCGGCGAATAATCCGCCACGCCTAGGCGCCCATTTCCATCAGCAGAAAACCGAGAAGCGGCGGCAGCGCCGCGCCGATCAGGATGTTCGCCGTACGTACCGGCGTCAAGCCGACGGCGGAGCCGACAATACCGGCTGTGATCAATCCCGCCATCGGCATCGTCAGGTTCCGGTCGGTGCCGGGCGCGAAGGATGCAAGCACGGCAGCGACGGCCGCACAGCCTCCCACCAGCGCGCCCTTCCATATCTCGACCTTCGCAAGCCTGGCCGCGATCATCCCGCCAGCGACCGCCGCCACGACCGCAATCGCCATCAATTGAAATTCGCCCATCAAAGCCTCCCGTTTTGACGGGAGAGTGCGGGAACCAGACGCCAAGTCAAGTTAGGCGATTGTCTTACAGCGCCGCGTCCTGCGCACCTTCCGCCAACAGGCCGAAGGCATAGTCGGAGAAGGATCGCCAGACCTCGACGCGGAAGGCGTTCTCGGCCGTCCGCAGAAGCACGATCTCCACCTTGCCGAAGATGGTGCGCGAACACGCCCCGACCGGAAAGGCCCTCAACGACAGATCCTGCGGGCAGCCGGCATTGATCGCCTGGGCTGCTCCCGGCCCGGAGACAAGGATCGCCGTGTTCCGGTGGGAAACATCGACCGCCGAATGCAGCGCTCCGGAATTTTTCGCCGCCTGCATCATTTCGCTCCCCACCGCGCCGATCACCAGCCATTCGTCCGGACCGAGCCACAACGCGGTGCGCCCATTAGCGGAAGCGGATGTCTTCGGCTTCGCCGGCAAATCGAGGCCGAGCGCGCCGGAAAGTGCTGCAGCATCCTCCGCTCTCGCCCTCAGAGAAATACGCTCGGCCGGCGGCGCGGCTTCGAGCCGGACGGTGGCCGAGCCGCCATGATGCCCGGAAAACGGAAGCGTTCGGGTCGCCATATCGGCCCCAGGATCAGCCATGGATGCGGCCTCCTTGCTTGTCGAAGAACACCATGTCGGTCACTTCCACCTCGATCGTCTGATCCTTCATCGGCACGTAGAGCGTCTGGCCGACACGCGACCGGCCGCCGGCCACCAGTGCCAGCGCAATCGACCGGCCGCAATTTTCCGACCAGTAGGCAGAGGTCACGTGGCCGAGCATGGTCATCGGTTTCGGCTGGTTGGGATCGGCGACGATCTGCCCGCCCTCCTCCAGCACCACGTTCGGATCGCGAGTGATGAGTCCGACGAGCTGCTTGCGCCCCTCTCGCACCAGATCCGGGCGCTTCAGGCCGCGGATGCCGACGAAATCCGGCTTCTTCTGCGAAACCGCCCAGCCGAGGCCCGCATCGTCCGGCGTCACCGTGCCGTCCGTGTCCTGGCCGACGATGATATAGCCCTTCTCGGCACGCAACACGTGCATGGTCTCGGTGCCGTAGAGGCAGGCGCCCATCGGCTCAGCCCGCTCCCGGACCGCCTTCCAGACAGCCGGGCCGTAATCGGCCGGCACATTGATCTCGTAGCCGAGCTCGCCGGTGAAGGAGACGCGGAAGAGCCGCGCCGGCACGCCCATCACTGAACATTCCACAACACTCATATGCGGGAACGCCTCGTTGGAAATATCGACGCCCTCGACAAAGGGCTCGATGATCTCGCGCGCCTTCGGCCCCTGCACGGCAATCACCGCCCATTGCTCCGTCGTGGAGGTGAGCCAGACCTTCAGATGCGGGAATTCCGTCTGGAGATAATCCTCCATGTGGTGCAGCACGCGCGGCGCCCCGCCCGTCGTGGTCGTCACATGGAAACGGTCCTCGGCGATCCGCCCGACGACGCCGTCGTCATAGACGAAACCGTCCTCGCGGGTCATGATCCCGTAGCGGCATTTGCCGGGCTTCAGGCTGTCCCAGGCATTCGTATAGAGAAGATTGAGGAACTGCGCCGCATCCGGCCCGACCACCTCGATCTTGCCGAGCGTCGAGCCGTTGAAGACGCCCCCCACCTCGCGGACCGTCTTGCATTCGCGGTTGACCGCTTCATGCATATCCTCGCCGCGCCTCGGGTAATACCAGGCACGCTTCCAGTTACCCACATCCTCGAATTCGGCGCCCGCCTCAGCCTCCAGCGCATGCATCGGCGTCTTGCGCACCGGATCGAAGAGCGGCCCGCGCGAATGGTTGATCAGCGTGCCGTAGGTGACCGGTGTATAGGGCGCCCGGAAGGTCGTGAGCCCCACCTGCGGGATCGGCCGGCCGAGCATTTCGGCGGCGATCGCCAGACCGTGCATATTGGAAAGCTTGCCCTGGTCGGAAGCCATGCCGTTCGTCGTGAAGCGCTTGATATGCTCGATCGAATGCATGCCCTCGCGCACGGCAAGGCGGATGTCCTTGGCGGTCACGTCGTGCTGGAAATCGACGAAGGCCTTCACGACCGTGTCCGGCCCGGCTCCTTCCGCCGCGCCGATCATACCGCCGGTCCACTCGAAGCGGTTTTCTCCCGAAAGCGCCAACGAACCACGGCCAGCCGCTATCGCCTCGTCGATCAGTTCGGCCAGGCCGTCCGTGCCGTTGCAGGCGCCGATCGAGACGCAGTCCTGCGCGTAGATATCCGGCAGGAAGCGCTGGTTCTGCTCGTCGAAGCGCAGTTTTCCGCGCGACTGCGAGAAGAGATGTACCGAAGGCGTCCAGCCTGCGGAGACGATCAATGCATCGACCGCTATTCTGCGAGCATTCGAACCGCCGTTGCGCACGACGGTCATCGAGGAAATGCGCAGCCGGCCGGACGTGTCGCTCACCGAATGGCCGGCGAGCACGTCGATACCGAGCGCACGCGCTTCCGAAAGAACCGCCTCGCCCGGATGCGTTCGGCAATCGACGATCGCCGCAACCGAGACACCCGCCCGTTTCAGGTCGAAAGCGGTCTCATAGGCCGAATCGTGCGCCGTGTAGACGCCGACATTCTTCCCGATGGCGACGCCGTGATGATTGAGGAAGGTCCGCGCCGCGGAGGCCAGCATGATGCCGGGCCGGTCGTTGTTGGCGAACACCATGTGCCGCTCGATCGCGCCGGTCGCGAGGATCACCCGCCTCGCCCTCACCTGCCACAGCCGCTCGCGTGGACTATCCTTGCCCGGCCGCGCCAGATGATCGGTGACGCGCTCGGCAAGGCCCAGAAAACCGTGATTGTAATAACCGAACACCGTCGTGCGGGTCAGCACGGTCACGTTCGGCATGGCCTTCAACCTCGCCGCAGCCGCCTGCGCCCAGTCGTAGCCGTTCTGCCCGTCGATCATCGTTCCCGTGTCGCCGTGCAGCGCGCCGCCGACTTCCGGCTGCTCGTCGACAAGGATCACGCTAGCCCCCGTCGAAGCGGCCGACAGCGCCGCCGTCAGGCCCGCCACGCCGGCACCGGCGACCAGCACGTCGCAATGAGCGTAGCGGCCGGCGTAATGGTCCGGGTCCTCCTCCTTCGGCGCAACGCCGAGGCCCGCCGCGCGGCGGATGAAGGGCTCGTAGAGTTTCGCCCAGGCCTCTTTCGGCCACATGAAGGTCTTGTAGTAGAAGCCTGCCGCGAAGAAGGGCGACAGCAGATCGTTGAAGCCGCCGATATCGAATTTCAGCGACGGCCAGCGGTTCTGCGAGGAGATCTTCGCGCCGTCGAAGACTTCCTGCACCGTGGCGCGCACATTCGGCTGCCGACGGGCGGCATCCCGCGAAACGTCGAGTAGCGCGTTCGGTTCTTCGGCGCCGGCGGAAAGAATGCCGCGCGGCCGGTGGTACTTGAACGAACGGCCGAGCAGGTGCACGCCATGCGCCAGAAGCGCCGAGGCGACCGTGTCGCCTTCCATCGCCGTATAGATCTTGCCGTCGAAGGTGAAGCGCGCCGTACGGGCGGGCGTCAGGCGCCCCGCGCCCTTGATGCGAAAGGCGCCGAGATTATCCGGAGAACCGCTCATCTTGCGTCTCCTTCCGTCGCCTCATAGGTCTCGACGACCTTTTCGCCGGCTCCTGTCCCGGGAACTGGCTGCTTCGGCAGACCTGCCTTGTAGGTCATCAGGAACCTGTCGCTCACCGTGTCGCGCGCCGCATTGAAGAAACGGCCGCAGCCATGGATATGCCGCCAGCGCTCATAGGTGAGGCCCTTTTCGTTGTTGCGCAGGAAGAAGAATTCCGCGAATTCCTCGTCCGAGATCGCCGCGATGTTGTCCGGCCGGGCGATATGCGCCTCGCCGGCCCAGCGGAATTCCAGCTCCGAGCGATCTTCCTCGCAATAGGGGCAGTGGATCAAAAGCATCTGTCTTCCCCTATTCTTAGTGTGCCACCGCGGCAGCCGCCGCCTCGTCGATCAGCCGGCCGGTGCGGAACCGGTCGAGCGTCAGTCCCGCCGCCAGCCGGTGCGGCTCGCCCCTGGCGATGAGATGCGCGAAGAGATTGGCCGAACCCGGCGTCGCCTTGAAGCCGCCCGTGCCCCAGCCGCAATTGACGTAGAGGCCCGGTACCGGCGTGACGCCCTGGATCGGCGAACGGTCCGGCGTGTTGTCGGTGATGCCGCCCCACTGGCGCATCATCTTCACCCGCCTGAAGATCGGGAAGAGTTCGCAGATGGCGTCGAGCGTATGGGTGATGATCTGAAGGCCGCCGGTCTGCGAATAGGAATTGTACTGGTCGGTGCCGGCGCCGATGACGAGCTCTCCCTTGTCGGATTGCGAGATATAGGCGTGCACCGTGTTCGACATGACGACGCAGGGGAAGATTGGCTTGAGCGGCTCCGAGACCAGCGCCTGCAGCGGGTTGGAATGCAGCGGCACGCGCACCCCCGCCATTTCCATGACGACGGAGGAATGCCCGGCGGCCGACACGCCGATCTTCCGCGCGCCGATGAAGCCGCGGGTCGTCTCGACGCCCGTCACCTCGCCGTTCGGCCCGCGCCGGATGCCGGTCACCTCGCAGTTCTGGATGATGTGCACGCCGCGATCCGAAGCCGCGCGGGCATAACCCCAGGCGACCGCGTCGTGACGCGCCGTGCCGCCCCGCCGCTGCAGTGCCGCCCCATTGATCGGGTAACGCGCCGTCTTGGAGATATCGAGAACCGGCACGAAGGCCTTGGCCTGTTCCGGCGTCAGCCATTCGTTATCGATGCCGTAGAGCCGGTTGGCGTTGATGTGCCGCTTGAAGCTCTGCATGTCGTGGGTGTTGTGCGACAGCATCATCACGCCGCGCGGCGAGTACATGACATTGTAGTTGAGCTCCTGGCTCAAGGTCTCCCAGAGCTTCAGCGAATGCTCGTAAATGTCCATGCTCTCTTCATAAAGATAGTTGGAGCGGATGATCGTCGTGTTGCGGCCGGTGTTGCCTCCGCCGAGCCAGCCCTTCTCGATCACCGCGACATTGGTGATGCCGTGCTCCTTGGCAAGGTAATAGGCCGCGCCGAGGCCATGCCCGCCGGCCCCGACGATGACCACGTCGTAGGAAGACCGCGGTTCCGGCGAAGTCCATTGAGCCTCCCAGCCCTTGTGGGCACGCATCGCCTCGCGGGCTATGGCAAAAACCGAATATTTGCGCATCTCGCCTTGAAAACTCCTGGGATCGTGGCTCGGGCCGGCCATTCTCGGTAGTGCCATACCCATCGCAAATCAATATGCGCCGCAATGGCTGTTTTGCGACGCATTCCCACTCTCCATCGACACACCGCGTGATGCGAAGCCGTCGCCGGAATTTCGCGAGAGCGTGAACGGGAATGTCTGGACTTCCCTCATCTCTTCTGCTATCTGCGTCTCCCAATCGCACGGCTCCAGGCCGGGCGGACGTTATTCTATTCGCCTCGAATCGTACCGATCTTGGCGAGCAACCAAACCAAAGGAACGGGATTCACGTGCAGGTACTAGTCCGCGACAACAACGTCGATCAGGCGCTTCGCGCTCTCAAGAAGAAGATGCAGCGCGAAGGCATTTTCCGTGAAATGAAGATGCGTGACTACTACGAGAAGCCCTCGCAGAAGCGCGCCCGCGAAAAGGCCGAAGCTGTTCGTCGCGTCCGCAAGCTGGCCCGCAAGCGCGCTCAGCGCGAAGGCCTCGTCGCCGGCGGCCGCACCGGCCGTTGATCGGCCCCTTTTTCGACGTTTTCCTGTGCTTTCAGGGCGGTGGCGACATGAGCGCCGCCGCTCTTTTGATTTGGCCTTGAACCGACTGCATGTCGCCCGGAAACGGGAACCGGTTCCGGGCTAAGGGCATGCAGAAAAAGGATAAACGCTTTTTGCGCGATACGAGGAACAGTGCCTGATGGCCGTCAAAACTGCAGTTCTGATTCGTGGAACCCAAATTTCCGGCCTCTCGACTCTCATTTCTCACACGCGCAGCAAAACCGCTCTTTCCGCCGTGCTGATCGCGCTCACGGCGCTCGCCGGCTGCTCGACGACCACGTCCATGGATACGATCACGGTGGATCGCGCCCAGGGGTCGGAAGAGAACATCGCCTCTCTCTCCTCCGTCATCAACTCCAATCCGCAGGATCCGGAAGGCTATAACGTCCGCGGTTCGGCCTATGGCCGCGCCGGCGAATTCCGCCGCGCATTGGACGATTTCAACCGCGCCATTCAGCTCAATCCGCAGTTCTATCAGGCCTATGCCAACCGCGCGCTCGTCTATCGCAACATGGGCAAGCCGGTGGAAGCCGCGAACGACTACAATCGCTCGCTGCAGATCAACCCGAATTACGACGTCGCCTATATCGGCCGGGGCAACATCTACCGCCAGGCCGGCCGCACCAACGAAGCCTTCAACGATTTCAGCCGCGCCATCGAGCTCGAGACCACCGATGGCCGCGCCTGGCACAATCGCGGCCTGATCTATCAGCTGCGCGGCCAGCACGCCCAGGCGATCGAGGATTTCTCGAAGGCCATCTCGCTCTCGCCCAATTCGCCCGAACCCTATAACGGCCGCGGCATCTCCTATGTGGCGCTGAACGACGACGACAACGCGTTTGCCGATTTCAACCACGCGATCGAGCTCAACGACAAGCTCGCGGAATCCTGGGCAAACCAGGCGCTGGTCTATGAGCGCCGCGGCGACAAGCCCCGCGCCTACCGCTCCTATTCGCACGCCGTGCGCCTCGACCCGAACTACAAGCCGGCCCAGGACGGCGCCGCCCGCACCCGCCCGACGAGCTAGGTTCGGATATAAGCGCGCGGCCATCGGCAAGCATCCGGACGTAAGCCGACAATCAGGCACGCCTGGCCTTCCTCGCCTTAACGACCCGCTGCGCCAGGATATGATCCGACCCAAGAAAAAAGCCCGGCATCGCCGGGCTTTCTAATCGCCACTCGCTTCAGTGCTTCATCGCCTTGACGATGTCTTCCGTCATCTTCTTGGCGTCGCCGAGCAGCATCATCGTGCCGTCCTTGTAGAACAGCGTGTTGTCGATGCCGGCGTAACCGGAGCCGAGCGAGCGCTTGACGAAGAGGCAGGTCTTGGCCTTGTCGACGTCGAGGATCGGCATGCCGTAGATCGGCGAGGATTTGTCGTCGCGTGCCGCCGGGTTGGTGACGTCGTTGGCGCCGATGACGTAGGCGACGTCGGCTTGTGCGAACTCGGCGTTGATGTCTTCCAGTTCGAAGACCTCGTCATAAGGCACGTTGGCTTCGGCGAGCAGCACGTTCATATGGCCCGGCATGCGGCCGGCGACCGGATGGATCGCGTATTTCACCTCGACGCCGTTTTCCTTGAGCACGTCCGCCATTTCGCGCAGCGCATGCTGAGCCTGGGCGACCGCCATGCCGTAGCCCGGCACGATGATCACCTTCTCGGCATTCTGCATCAGGAAGGCCGCGTCGTCGGCCGATCCCTGCTTCACGGTCCGCTGCACGCCGTCGTCGGCGCCGGCCGCAGCGGTCTCGCCGCCGAAGCCGCCGAGGATGACGGAAATGAAGGAGCGATTCATGCCCTTGCACATGATGTAGGAGAGGATCGCGCCGGACGAGCCAACCAGCGCGCCGGTGATGATCAGCGCCAGGTTGCCGAGCGTGAAGCCGATGCCTGCCGCCGCCCAGCCGGAATATGAGTTCAGCATCGACACGACGACCGGCATGTCGGCGCCGCCGATGGGGATGATGATCAGCACGCCGAGCGCCAGCGCCAGCGCCACGATCAGCCAGAAGGTCGCATGGCTTTCGGTCTGCACCAGGCTGACGATGAACACGACGGTGAACACCAGCAGCGCGATATTGATGGCATGCCGGAATGGCAGCAGGATCGGCTTGCCGGACATGCGCCCGTCAAGCTTCAGGAAGGCGATGACCGAACCGGTGAAGGTGATCGCGCCGATCGCTGCACCAAGCGCCATTTCGATCAGCGCCTGGCCGTGGATTTCGCCGATCTCGCCGATACCGAAGGAATCCGGCGCGTAAAGAGCCGCGGCGGCCACCATGACGGCGGCGAAACCGACCAGCGAATGGAAGGCGGCGACGAGCTGCGGCATCGCCGTCATCGGAATGGTGCGGGCGATATAGGCCCCTGCCCCGCCGCCGATGGCGAGCGCCAGCACGATCAGCACGAAGCCGCCGAAATTCGGCGTGGCGAGAAGAAGCGTCGTGCCGATGGCGATCGCCATGCCGACCATGCCGTAGACATTGCCCTTGCGGCTGGTGGTCGGGTGAGAGAGGCCTCGGAGCGCCATGATGAACAGCACGCCGGAAACGAGATAGAGGAAGGCTGCGAGGTTCTGCGACATGTTTTCAGAGCCCTCAGCGATCTTTTTTCTTGTACATGGCGAGCATCCGGCTGGTCACCAGGAAGCCGCCGAAAATGTTCACGGAAACGAGTACCAGGGCGATGAAGCCGAAGCCGGTCGCAAAGCCGGCGGCCGAGACGCCGACGGCAAGCAGCGCGCCGACGACGATGACCGAGGAGATCGCATTGGTGACGGCCATCAGCGGCGTGTGCAACGCCGGCGTCACCGACCAGACGACGTAGTAGCCGACGAAGATCGACAGCACGAAGATCGCCAGCCGGAAGACGAAGGGATCGATTGCTCCGCCGGAAATTCCATGCGCTGCAACACCCGCCGCTTCCGGTGCCTGGGCGGCGGCAGTCATGACCGCGGTGACGGCCTGGTCGAGCTGTTCCAGCGCCTTGTCCATAGCTTCACTGGCCATCAAAGCTCCTCCTTGCTTGCGGCATCGTCTTCTGCGGCCGGCTTCTTGCGCGGCTTGGCGGCGGCCTTGGTGGTCCTGGCCGGCCTCGCCTTTGCGGCCGGCGTCTCCGTCGTCACCGTTGCCGGCGCCTCGACCGGCAGGACCGTCGCGGCAGCTGCAGCAAAGGTCGGATGCACGACCGCGCCAGCGTGGGTCAGCATCGTCGCCTTGACGAGCTCGTCCTCGGCATTGACGGCAAATTCCTTCGTGCCCTTGTCGACCATGGTCTCGATGAAAGCGTAGAGGTTGCGGGCATAGAGCGCGGAGGCGGAAGCCGCGATACGGCCGGCGACATTGGCGTAGCCGATGACCGTGACGCCCTCGACGCTGACGACCTTGCCCTTTTCCGACCCCTCGATATTGCCGCCGCGCTCGACGGCGAGATCGACCGCCACCGAACCCGGCTTCATGGAGGCCAGCATGGCACGCGAGACGAGCCGCGGCGCCGGCCGGCCGGGGATCAGCGCCGTGGTGATGACGATGTCCTGTTTGGCGATATGTTCTGCCACCAACGCCGCCTGCTTGGCCTGATAGGCTTCCGACATCGGCTTGGCGTAACCGGCTGCGGTTTCGGCTGCCTTGAACTCCTCGTCCTCGACGGCGATGAATTTCGCACCGAGCGAGGCGACCTGTTCTTTCGCCGCGGGCCGCACGTCGGTCGCCGTCACGACCGCGCCGAGGTGGCGGGCGGTGGCGATCGCCTGTAGTCCGGCCACGCCGGCGCCCATGACGAAGATCTTTGCCGCCGGAACCGTGCCCGCCGCCGTCATCATCATCGGCAGGGCGCGGCCGTATTCATGGGAAGCGTCGATGACGGCGCGGTAGCCGGCGAGGTTTGCCTGGCTGGAGAGCACGTCCATGGACTGGGCGCGGGTGATGCGCGGCATCAGCTCCATGGCAAACGCGGTCAACCCGGCTTTCGCCATCTCGGCGAGTGCCGCTTCGTTGCCGTAAGGGTCCATGACCGCAAAAACGACCGCGCCGGGTTTATAGGAGACGATTTCCGCCGAAGTCGGCCGGTTCACCTTGAGCACGATGTCGGCAGTGCCGATCTCGCCCGGTCCGGCGACGCGGGCGTCCGCAGCCTCGAACTCACCGTCCGGAATGCCCGAATTCACTCCGGCCCCGCTCTCGACGACCACCGAAAAACCAAGTGCAGCGAGACGTTTGACCGTCTCGGGGGATGCAGACACGCGAGGCTCCCCCGAGCCCTCACGGCTTATGAAAACGATTTTTACCAAGACGTCACCTCCCAATCGACATCACAAGAGGGCGAAGGTGTCGCCCTTTCTCAAGCCAATGGCAGGCTGGAATCAGCGCAGCAGGAAAACGCCGGCGACGATGAGAACGACAAAGAGGACAAGGCTGCCGATGAAGCCCACGCCGCCGAAGAAGCCGGCCGCCATGGCGATCAGCAGCATGGCGAGAACCATCGTGCCCCATTTCGCGCCGGCGATGAACATGTCGTAGGTCTTTTCATGTTCCGCATAGTCCATGGAAGCGCCTGTTTCCACCGGCCCGCTATGGTGATCGTCCATTAGTCCCGTCTCCTTGAAAGCAACCGCACGCGACCCGCAGCATGCGGCATCCGCTTGCGCAAAACCCTTGCCGACATCCGGAATCATGCCTGGAGCAGCATGTCGAACGTCTCTTCTGGCCTTACACAAAGCAATGTGAAAGCGCAATGGCGGTACAATGTCTCATCGGTACGCCGAGCCCCGAAGATTTCAGGTGAGATAGGCCATCTCGGGAGAATCCGGCCGGACGGCAATCCGGGCCGTCGGCAGGATGGTCAGCGGCGGAATATCGAAGCGGGAAGACCGCCCGAACATCAGCCGCCTCTCATAGGCCTCCGATTGGAACGCCGGGAAGCGCCGCATCAGCTTCGACCTTATTTCCCGCGTGCGGGACGCAAGCAGGGTGAGGTCGAAGCCATAGGTTTCCGTCATCGTCGGCGGAACGACCGTATCGGCATAGAAGAACCGCTTGTAGAAGGCTGCATGGGAAGGACGGATGTGCTGGAGCATGCGGTCCGCGTCGAAATGGATCGCCGCCATGATCGTCGGCCGGACGGTGAGATACGGCAGCGTCGAGCGTTCGTTGGCGAATTCCGCATCGATGGCGAATCGCGCCGGATCGATGAGCGTCAGGCCGGCATCGAGAAAGGCGTTGATCGCATCCGGGAAAATGCCGCTCGACTGGGAAATCCGGTGCTCCGGCGTCACGTGGTGGACGCGCAGGGTGCTCACGAGCTCTTCATAATAATAGACGCCGAAGACATAGGCTTGGCTGTCGAAATCGATCTCGTCGAGCATGCTCTTTGCGGCCACGGGCAGCACGTTGTGCGTCTTGTAGGCCCTGTAGCGAAGCCGGGCTATGTCTTCGAAATCCTCCTGGCTCTCGATCCGCCGGTATTCGACGTGATCCAGGGTCTCGAGAAGCTTGCTGGAAAAATTTCCGTCTGAAAAGGATTTGGTTAATGTCATCGGGATCAATTCCATGGCTGTTAACCAAGGATTAACCCTGAAGTATGAGGGACCTGCAATAAACGGATTGCGAATTTACTAAAATTCTAAATATTATGGTTAACAATTAGTTAACGGCAATTTCTCATGTGCTGAAGCCATCCAACCTGTGCGGAATCCGGCCACATCCCAAAACGCCCCGAAGGCCGATTTTGGAACGCTTCGTATCAAGGTGAGAATGGCATTCCGCGCCGCCGGCACGTGCCCATATCGCCGCCGCCGGCGGCTACCGCGCGGCAGCCCTCAGCGGCGGGTTCTGGGTATTCTTCGCGCCGCGCCTCACAGCGGAAAACTTGCCCCGCGGGGACGCCTCCGCTGCAAGCTCGCCGATCTTGTCGGCACCGACCGGCATGGAGAAGACGTAGCCCTGGACCAGATCGGCGAAGCGGTGACGGTTGATGAGGGCGAGCTGCTCTCTCGTCTCCACGCCCTCCACCACGATCTTCAGCCCGAGCTCCCGCGACAGGTGGACCGTGCCGCGCAGGAGTTTCAGCTTGCGCTGGTCCTCGCCGATATTGCGGATGAACGCCCGATCGATCTTGACGATATCCACCGGCAGGGAATCCAGATAGCTGAGGCTCGAGAAGCCGGTTCCGAAATCGTCGATCGCGATCGTGACTCCGGCCGCCCGGAACTGGTTGAGAACGGCACTCACCGCCACCGGCTCGTCCATGAAGCAGCTTTCCGTCACTTCCAGATGCAGCCTGGAAGGATCCAGCGAATAGCGTTTCAGCACATCCGCCACATAGCCGACGATCTCGTCGTTGCGAAGATCCTGGATCGAGAGATTGACGGAGACCGCCATCGGCTGCGGCCAGGTCGCGCAATCGCGGCAGGCCTGGTCGATGACGAAGCGCGTGATATGGGAGACGAGGCCCATGTCCTCCGCCATCGGAATGAAGACGTTCGGGCCGACCATGCCGCGCTCGGAATGGCGCCAGCGCACCAGCGCCTCGCAGCATTCGATGGCGGACCCGTCGGGACGGTACATCGGCTGATAGACGACGTGCAGGCCGTGGTTGTCGACCGCCAGGCGAAGATCGGCGCGCAGCCTCTGCTCCTCGATATACTGCGCGTCCATTTCCGAACGGAACACCGTCAACGTGCCGTTGCCGGCCGATTGCGCGTGGTTGAGAGCAAGGTCCGCCTTGATCTGCCAGGCCTGCATGTCGAAATCGCGCGAGGGCAGGATGACGCAGCCGCTGTTCATGGAAACGGTCAGGCGAAGACCTTCGATCTGATAGTCCCCCTGGATTTTCGCGTGGATCTCGCGGATCTGCCGCTCCAGTTCGCAGCTGTCCTTTTCGCCGAGAAGCACGAGGACGAATTCGTCGCCGATCAGGCGCCCCGCCAGCATGCGGCCGCTCTCGAGCGCCGAAAGCCGCGAGGCGATTGCCGCAAGCAACCGGTCGCCGACCACATGGCCGCGCATATCGTTGACATGCTTGAAGCCGTCCACGTCGAACACCGCGAGCGCCGCCAGTGCTTCGTTGCGGTCGCGCAGCTTCTCCGCCGAAAGCGTGGCGAAATGGCTGCGGTTCGGCAGGCCGGTCAATGCGTCGAACTGTACCATGTGCAGGATCTTCTTCTCGGCCGCGACACGCGCGCTGACATCCTCGAAAACCAGCACGACGCCGCCATCGGAGCGCGGGCTGGCGGAAAATTCGAGGTGACGTTCGCCATCGAATTGAAACAGCGCCCGGTTCAGCGTGCCTTCCGCCAGAAGCGCGATCTGCTGCATGATCGCTTCCGGCGCCTGAACGAGGCCCTGCCGCAATACGCCGACGAACTCGCTGTCCTTCAGATCCGCCGCCGTGTCGAGCCCCAGAAGATCGCGGGCCTGACGATTGATGACTTCAATCCTGCCGCTGCCGTCCAGCATGACAAGGCCATGCGCCATGGTCTTGAGCGCCGTGTCGAAACGGCCGGCAATGATCGCCATTTCACGCGAAGCGATGACGTTCTCGTAGAGAAAGTCTCGAACGCCCTTTGCCATGGAACGCGTGGTGAGGCCGAACGGGATGAGCAGCAGCGACATCAGTGCCAGGTGCAGTTCGCCGGTCAGAATGCAAGCCACCACGATCGGAAGGCAGCATCCGATGATCTGGAAATCCACCGCATGGCGCGAGCCGTAATTGCGCCCGACGATGGACATCATCGTGCCCAGCGTCATGGCGATGCAGGTGAAGGCCGCAAACGTGCTCTGCAGCACCAGCAATGCGTAGCCGCTGGCAATTCCGAGCAGAAGCGCGGTCAACGCGGCTCCCACCACGTAGCTGCGCTCGATCGAGGCGATCTGCTCGCGCGACAGGGCCTGCTTGTCGAGACGGTCGAACCGCCAGAATCCGACGATGCGATAAAGGAAAACCGCGATGAAGCATGCGGCCATGCCGACGTAGAAGACCGAACCGGTATCGCTGAAGACGAGGAAACACCACGCGACATGGACGATCACGCCGGTCAGCAAAGTGCCGCGATTTCCAAACAGCGACGCGACGAAGGACAGATAGACCTCTGGCGGCAACGTCTTCGCTTCGATATCTTTCATCGGGTTCATCCCTTTGTTCCCGGCGACACTGAGGAAAACCCTTTAAGAATTGCTTGTCCGCGCCCGCCCCTACCCCCTGACATAAGGGGGTTGTTGAGAAGTTGCTCAACAAATTATAAACGGCACGGTGAAAATTTTCCGAAGCCTTTCCGGCTGCGTCGGCAAGACCGGCCCGACGAGCTTCGATCATCCCTTGCAGACCCGGCTTTTCAGGGGTGAAAACCCCGTTTATTAGGACTTTCCTTTTCGCAAGGCTTGGTTTACATCGCCTTTCCAGAACGGGCGGGAATAAAGGAGACCCGTTTTTGAATCGGGGAAACCATGGCTGCATTGTTAAAGTTAAGCGGTCTCATCGACCGCCTGAGTGAAATCATTGGAAAATTTTCGGGATATCTCGTTCTTTTCTGCACGCTGATCAGTGCCGGCAACGCCATTATCCGCTACCTGTTCAACTATAGTTCGAACGGCTGGCTGGAGATACAATGGTATCTCTTCGGTTTCATCGTGCTGCTCGGCGCATCGCACACGCTGAGGCTCAACGAGCATGTACGCGTCGATCTCGTCTATGGCTCCGTCTCGGATCGCACCCGCCTCTGGATCGACGTGCTCGGCCTGATCTTCTTCCTCATTCCGGCCTGCATCTATCTCGCCTGGCTCGCCTGGCCGTTCTTCACGATCTCCTTCATGCAGGGCGAGGTGTCGTCGAATGCTGGCGGCCTCATCCGCTGGCCGGTCAAGCTCATCATCGTCGCGGGCTTCGCTCTTCTGGCGCTGCAGGGCGTCTCGGAACTGATAAAACGCATCGCCGGTCTCATGGGCGTCCTCCAGGTCGACACGACCTACGAAAAACCGCTGCAATAATAATAATATCCCGGGGGATACATCACTCATGTTCGAATACGGTATAATGCCGCCGGCAATGTTCCTGGGCATGATCATCTTCATGCTCTACGGGTTTCCTGTCGCTTTCTCGCTCTCGGCCGTCGGTCTTTTCTTCGGCCTTCTCGGCATCGCCACGGGCCATTTCGAATTCGCCTTCCTGCAGGCGCTGCCTTTGCGCATCTTCGGGATCATCTCGAATGATCTCCTGCTTGCCATTCCCTTCTTCACCTTCATGGGCGCGGTGCTGGAACGCTGCGGCCTCGCGGAGGATCTCCTTGAAGGAACCGGCAAGCTGTTCGGCGCCATTCCGGGCGGCCTCGCTTACGCAGTCATCCTGGTCGGCGCGATCCTCGGCGCCATCACCGGCACGGTCGCGGCCTCCGTCATCACCATGGGCGTGATCTCGCTGCCGATCATGCTGAAATACGGTTACAGCCCGCGGCTTGCGACCGGCGTCATCGCCGCCTCCGGCACGATCACGCAGGTCATCCCGCCGTCCCTCGTGCTGATCGTTCTGGCCGACCAGCTCGGCCGCTCGGTCGGCGACATGTATCTCGGCGCGATCGGCCCCTCGATCCTGCAGGTCGTGATCTTCCTGCTGTTCATCCTGGCCATGTCGATCTTCCGGCCGAAGGACGTTCCGCCGCTGCCGCTCGAAGCCCGCGGCGAGCTGAACATGGCACTGGTCCTCAAGGTCCTCTGGGGCATGATCCCTTCGATCGTGCTGATCTTCCTGGTGCTCGGCACGATATTCATGGGTCTTGCCACCCCGACGGAAGCCGGCGCGCTCGGCGTCGTAGGCGCCATGGTGATTGCCGCCCTGCATCGTCGCCTCACCTGGGATCTCCTTCGCCAGGGCATGCATTCGACCATGACGATCACATCGATGGTCGTCTTCATCCTGGTCGGCGCCACCTGCTTCAGCCTCGTCTTCCAGGGCATGGATGGCGGCCTCTGGATCGAATACCTGCTCTCCCACGTACCGGGCGGCGCGGTCGGCTTCCTGATCTTCGTCAATATCTTCGTCTTCTTCCTGGCCTTCTTCCTCGACTTCTTCGAGATCGCCTTCATCGTCCTGCCGATGCTGGCGCCGGTCGCCAATTCGCTCGGCATCGACCTGATCTGGTTCGGCGTGCTGCTCTGCGTCAACATGCAGACCAGCTTCATGCACCCGCCCTTCGGGTTTGCGCTATTCTATCTCCGCTCGATCGCACCGAAGACCGTCAAGACGAAGGACATCTATCTCGGCGCCGTTCCGTGGCTCTGCATGCAGCTCATCCTGGTCGCGATCATCATCTTCTGGCCCGAGTCCGTCACCTACTGGCTGGACAAGGGACCGGAAGTGGATCTGAACTCGATCAAGATCGAGGTGCCCGGTTTCGGCAACGACAGCGGCAACCAGATGCCCAACTTCGGCCTGCCTCCGATGGATGGCGCGCCGGCCCAGCCGCCCCAGCCCGCCATGCCGAACCTCGGCGAGCCGCCCAAGATCAACCCATAAGGCTGCGTTTGTCTTGTCAGCATGCTGATGGGAGCGTATATTTCGGAGTGGAGGACAGGGTTGCCGCCCTGCCCTCCTTTGCTATCTAGCTAAGATGATAAACCGGACGGAGACTGACCAGCCGGTCCGGTTTTCCTAACTGATAACGTGATGCTCAGTGGTTTCCACATCGCACTACCTCCAGTTCGAGAGCAAGGCTCTTGCCTAAGTCGGTGAAGCCCGTCTTCACCGATGCTCCGGCTGGCCTCGGAGCGCGCTGCTTTAGCCCCCAAACGCTTCGATCATAATTAAGCGCGTGTGGTTGTCGAGACACCACAACCCGCCGCAACCATCCAAATTTTCGCACAAGAAAACCCCGGGCCTTTCGATCCGGGGTTCTTACAGGTTACTTCGATGACCGGTCAGAGCTTGCCGTTGCGCTGCTGGATCATCATGAACGTATCGAACGTATATTCGGAAAGCTGCATCCAGAGGTAACCTTCCTTCTTGAAGGCGACCTGATCCTCGTAGATCTTCTTGAAGTCCGCGTTCGTCGCCGAGATTTCCTTGTAGACGTCGAGGGACGCGTTGTAGCAGGCCTCCAGGATGTCCTGGCTGAACGGGCGCAGCGTCGTGCCCTGCGAGACGATCTGCTTGATCGCCGTCGGGTTCTTCGCGTCGTATTTCGCCATCATGCTGGTATTGGCATAGGCGCAGGCATCGGTGAGCGCCGCCTGATAGCTCTTCGGCAGTGCGTTCCACTTGTCGAGATTGACGAGCGCGTGGATGACCGGACCGCCCTCCCAGAAGGCCGGGTAGTAGTAGTACTTCGCGACCTTGTAGAAACCGAGCTTATGGTCGTCATAGGGGCCGACCCATTCGGCCGCGTCGATCGTGCCCTTTTCGAGCGCCGGATAGATGTCGCCGCCGGCGATCTGCTGCGGCACGGCGCCGAGCTTCTCGAGCACGCGGCCGGCAATGCCGGCGATGCGCATCTTGACGCCCTTGAAGTCATCGACCGTGTTGATCTCCTTGCGGAACCAGCCGCCCATCTGCGCACCGGTATTGCCGGCGATCATGCCGTAGAGACCATGCTTGGCATAGAACTCGTTCATCAGCGTGTTGCCGTTGCCTTCATAGAACCACGAGTTCGTCAGGCGGGCGTTGAGGCCGAAGGGGATCGCCGTACCGATCGCGAATGTCGGGTCCTTGCCGACATAATAATAGGAGCAGGTATGGCACATCTCGACCGTTGCATTGCTGACGGCATCGGCTGCCTGCATGGCCGGCACGATTTCCGCCGCGGCGAAGGGCTGGATGGTGAAATTGCCATCGGTTGCGGCGGCGACATGCTTGGCGATGTCTTCCGCGCCGCCATAGATGGTATCGAGCGACTTCGGGAAGGAAGACGTCAGACGCCAGGTGATTTTCGGGTTCGACTGTGCGATAGCCGGTGCGGCCAAGGGGGCCGTAAGCGCCGTCGCGGCGGCGGCACCGGCGCCGGTCACGGCGGCCTTTTTGAAGAATGAACGACGATCCATTGATTACCTCCCAGTAAGACAAACCGCAGGGTTCCCATTCCCCCGGTTCTGCGGCGAGGTAACCATTTTGCTCAAGGGGTTGCAAGCGCCGCCTCTCATATTCCTTAATGTAGCAAAGCCTTTTGACCTTAGACTTTCGTCTCACTTTGCCGAAAACAAGATTCACCAAGAAATTCAACGAGGAAATGCTTACTCTTTGTGCAACATTCCACTTGCGGCGTGTGCCGGAAGCTTGACTTGGTGCGGCTTGCGGCATCACATCAGATGGGTAAATCTGTCGCTGCCTGACCGGAGAATCCGATGCCGAAACCGATCGTCGCCCTGCCCGCCGATATCCGCGAACTGAATGGATCAATCTGGCACGCAACGCCGGACCAATATGTGCAGGCGGCACTGAAGGTGGCGGGCGTGATGACCTTCATCGTTCCGGCCTTCGAGGACGGCAACGAGATCGACGCCATTCTCGACCGCGTCGACGGCGTCCTGGTCTCCGGCTCCGCGACCAACGTGCACCCCTCGCTTTACGGCAGGGAAGCCACGGACGGCGACGGCCCGTTCGATCCGGCGCGCGACGCGACTTCCCTGCCGCTCATCCGCCGGGCGATCGACCGGGGCATTCCGCTGCTCGCCATCTGCCGCGGCATCCAGGAGCTGAACGTGGCGCTGGGCGGCACGCTCGCCAGCGAGATCCAGGAGCAGCCGGGCATCTGGGATCACCGTAAGCCCGACGTGCCTGAGCGCGATGGAATGTATGCGATCCGTCAGCCGGTCTTCGTCCAGGAAGGCTCCTGCATCGCCAACTATCTCGGCCTTTCGGGTGAAGTACAGGTGAATTCCCTGCATCGCCAGGCGATCGCCGAAACCGCGCCGCGGCTGAAGGTCGAGGCGACGGCAGCGGACGGCACGATCGAGGCCGTTTCGGTGATCGACGCGAAGAATTTCGCTGTCGGCGTCCAATGGCACCCGGAATACTGGGCTGAAACCGACGCACCGTCGCGGGCACTTTTCGAGGCGTTCGGCGATGCGGCGCGCGCCTACGCCGCCCGCAAGTCGCTCACCAATGCTGCGGCCTAAGAACCGTCAGACCCGCGGCTTATAAAGCCCCGTCGATTGGCGGATGCGCATTTCCGGTTTGATGAGATGCAGGCCATCCGGTTCATGGCTTCCGGCAAGCCGGTCGAGCAGCGCCCGCGCCGCAAGCCGGCCCACCTCGGTCTGACCGTTCCAGACCGTCGTCAACGCGGGCGTGGCGATCGAAGCCTGCTCCAAGTCGTCATAACCGGTGACGGAAATATCCTTGCCGGGCACGAGCCCGGCGCGCGCGATGCCGTTCATCAGACCGATCGCCACCAGATCGTTCCAGCAGACCGCAGCCGTCGGCTTCTGCGGCAGGGAGAGAAAATTGACGGCAGCCTCGAAACCGCCCTGCATCGACCTCGGGCCGGGAATGCGTAAGTTGGGATCCACCTCGATGGCCGCCTTGCGCAGCGCATTGACATAGCCCTGATAGCGGTCGCGGCCGGTCGAGGTCTGATCGGTGCCGCCGATCATGGCGATCACCCGGTGCCCGAGCCCGATCAGGTGGTTGGTGGCAAGCGAAATGCCATAGCTGTCGTCGCCGCGATAGGTCGGCAGGTCCACACCCTCGATCGAACGCGCCACGAGGATCGCCGGCATGCCGTTCTGTTCCGTCAGCTTCACGTCCTCGAGAGGCGTGCCGATCGCCGGCGACATGATGACACCGTCGCCGCCGAGCTGCAGCAGGGTCTCCAGGAAGGTCCGCTGCTTCTCGACGGAATCGTAATGGTTGGAGAGGATGAAGGTGTGACGGCTGCGGTCGAGCTCGCTTTCGATCGCTTTGAGGATTTCCCCGTAGAACGGGTTCATGATGTCGTGCACGACGACGCCGATGATGCCCGAGCGCGAGGTGCGCAGGCTGGCCGCACGGCGGTTGTAGATATAGCCGAGCGCGCGCGCCTGTTCCTTGATCTTCTCGCGCGTATCGACCGCGACCAGCGGACTGTCGCGAAGCGCCAGCGAAATGGTGGCGGTAGAAAGACCGAGGCTCTCGGCAATCGTCGACAACTTGATCTTCTGCGCCATTTCCCCCCTCGCACCGGCCGATTGTCACGTTCTGTTATGCCGGAATTAAACTTTAAATAAACAGTTTAATTCCGCGCGACAATCCTGTGACAAAAAATTTTCGTGAGGATCGGCAGACGCCGCGGATCACTCTTCGGCAAGCGCCGGCTGGAGATTGTGCTCGATCGTCCTGAGCAGCTTGAGGAGCGTGCGCACGTCCTTGTCGGAAAGGCCCTTGGCGGCAAGCGAGCCACAATCGGCGACGGAACGGCCGATCTGCTCGACGCTTTTCAAACCCGTCTCCGTCAGGTGGACCTTGGTCAACCGCCCATCCGTGCCGTCGGGACGGCGTTCCAGAAACCCTTGCGCCTCCATGCGCCCGATCGTCCGGGTCATGGTCGGCGCCTTCACCCCGAGCCTCATCGCCAGCTGGCCGGGCGTCAGTCCGTCCTCTTCCGCAAGCATCAGAATGACGCCGTCCTGACCCGCATAAAGCCCGCTCTCTCCGAGGCTGCGGCTCAGCACCGTACGCATCGAGCGGGCGGCCTGCGTGATCGCCGGCGCGAGATGGGCGGCCGAAAGACCTTCCAGCTCCTTCTTCCTGCCCGACTTGGCTTTCTTCTCACCCTTCTTCTTGCTCATAGGCTCCGCCCGTTTTGTCTTCATGCAGGAGGCGTTATATGTGTGCCGCGCTATCCATATCGAAACCGGGAAGTTATCGCCAGATGCCGCACCCCTCGCCGCGCTATCATGACAATGATCTGACACATGCATCCACAGAAAGACGCGACTGGATTGCCGTGCTGCCGCTCGGCGCCCACGAACAGCACGGACCGCACCTCCCGTTCGAGACGGATACGCTGATCGCGGAGGGCCTTGTGACGCGGCTCATCCCTGCCCTTCCCGCTAGTCTGCCTGTGACTTTCCTGCCCGTCGAACCTGTCGGCTACTCCATAGAACACATGGACGTCGCCGGCACGAAGACGCTGCGTTTCGATGAGACGGTTCATCGCTGGCTCGGCATTGCCGAGGAGCTTCATGGAAAAGGTATCCGCAAGCTGGTGCTGCTCAACGCCCATGGCGGCAATTCTCCCCTTCTGACCATCGTCGCGACCGAGGCGCGGGTGCGGTTCGGCATGCTTGCCGTAGCGACGAGCTGGACGCGCTTCGACCAGCCGGAAGGCTGGATCGCGCCGGAAGACAAGGCAATCGACATCCATGGCGGCGATATAGAGACCTCTGTCATGCTGGCGCTTTATCCGGACAGGGTCGATATGGCGAAGGCCGAGAACTTCGGCTCGCGCCAGTCCGATTTCGCCGGTAATTTCAAGCATCTGCGCGCCTACGGCCGGCATGCCTTCGGCTGGAAGATGTCGGATCTCAACCAAAAGGGCGTTGCCGGCAACGCCGCCCACGCGACCGCCGAACGCGGCGAACAGCTCATCACCCATGCGGTGAAAGGTATCATCGAATTGCTGGAGGACGTGGCGAAATTCGACGCCGGAATATTGAAGTAGCACGAAGCTACGCAGTCTCTGATGGTCTAGCGTATTCTTGCCAGACACGGCCTTGCCTTCAAATCCAGCCGTAAATCCGTGCCGACTGAAGCCTATCGCGACCTTGACGTCGACACGCTGCCTTAGAGACTGAAATCAAGCCGTCGCGACAGCCGTTTCCACGCCCGGAAGCGCCCACGGGCTCGCTTTGGCATCGAGCCGCAACTCCATGTTCACCAGGCAGTCGAAGGGAAAGAAGCGCCGGAACCAGCCCGTCCTGATGGCGCCGGTCACCACGAAACCTTTTCTGAGATAGAGCATCATCGCGCGGTTGTGGGCGGCGACCTGCAGCTGGACGGAGCGGCATCCCATCGATACGGCCAGTTCCACGACCGCATCGAGAAGCGCCCCTCCGGCGCCCATGCCACGATGCTGCAACTGGATATTGATATTGTAGACATAGAGCGTCGAGGCATCGATGCGCGGCTCGGTCGCCCGGAACAGCAGGAAGTTCCCGACCCCCTTGATAAGCCCGTATTCGGATATGAAACGCGCAAAATCCGGAGAAAGGGGCCCACGGTCGCCCAAGAAGAAAGCGGCGTAACCGATCATCCCCTCGCCGGACCGGATGGCGACGATACGGTCGTCGTTGACGCAGCCTTCGAAAAAACGGCTGGGGCGCTGATCGTCCCCCAGGAAATATCGAAGCGAGACCCTGCCCCGTTCAACTCTATCCCTGATCTTCGAACCGTCTGCCCCCGATGGATTTGGATAGTATATTAAGAACCCTTTACATTCATAATTCATAAAAAATACGGCCCCACATTCCCCCAATACTTGTTAGGGGAAGCGGGGGCCGGTTGAAATAGGCTCTAGTCATCCGTAATTTTTCGCAGGGGTCTCGGCAGGCGCGTTCAGGCGCAAGCCCGGTCCCACGTCTTCGCATGAAGAGATGTGATCTTATAACATTCAAAACCCTTTGAACTCGTCCCGGCTTGCCCTTATATGAGGCGGACCAGCTTCCGCGCCGTGGGCGCATTTCAGAATCCCTCGAGGTTTTCCATGACCGAAACAGCCATCCAGAAGCCCGTTCCCGTCACCGTACTCACCGGTTATCTCGGCGCCGGCAAGACGACGCTTTTGAACCGCATCCTCTCCGAAAGCCACGGCAAGAAATATGCGGTTATCGTCAACGAGTTCGGCGAGATCGGCATCGACAACGATCTGATCGTCGAGTCGGACGAGGAAATCTATGAGATGAACAACGGCTGCGTCTGCTGCACGGTGCGCGGCGACCTGATCCGCGTCGTCGAAGGACTGATGCGCCGCCCGGGCCGTTTCGACGGCATCATCGTCGAGACCACCGGCCTTGCCGATCCGGTCCCGGTCGCCCAGACCTTCTTCATGGACGACGACGTCCGCTCCAAGACAGAACTCGACGCGGTCGTCGCGCTGGTCGATGCCAAGCACCTGCCCCTGCGCCTGAAGGACAGCCGCGAAGCCGAAGACCAGATCGCCTTCGCCGACGTCGTGATCGTCAACAAGACCGACCTCGTCTCGCCAGAAGAACTGGCGGTCGTCGAAGACGTCGTGCGCGCCATCAACCCGACCGCCCGGGTCTACAAGACAAGCCGCTCCGGCGTCGACCTTGCCCGCGTGCTCGACCAGGGCGCCTTCAACCTGGAGCGTGCACTGGAAAACGATCCGCATTTCCTGGAACACGGCCATGAAGACCATGTCTGCGGCCCGGATTGCGATCACGATCATCACCACCACCATGATCACGACCATCACGATCATGATCATCACCATCATCATCACCATGGCGAGATGTCGCCGATCCACGATGTGACGGTGAAGTCGATCTCGCTGCGCGGCGGCGAGATGAACCCGGAACGCTTCTTCCCCTGGATCCAGAAGATCACCCAGACGGACGGCCCGAACATCCTGCGCCTGAAGGGCATCATCGCCTTCAAGGGCGACGAGGAACGTTATGTCGTGCAGGGCGTCCACATGATCGTCGAAGGCGATCACCAGCGCCCGTGGAAGGATGGCGAGAAGCGCGAATCCCGTCTCGTCTTCATCGGCCGCGACCTTGACGTCGAGAAGATCGAGAAAAGTTTCCTCGCCTGCCAGGCGAACGCGACGACCGCAGCATGACGCCGAAAAGTGCGGAACGGTTTTCGGATGACGTCATGCGCAAAAAGACGACCGTCATGACGCCGAAACGTGTAAAGCGGTGCTCGGATAGTATCATGCCGAGAGGAAAAGCCGTTTAATGCCCACAGTCGCCCCGCTTGATCTTGAAGGCCATGTCGTCGCGGCCCATTTCCTCGGCGACATTCCCTTCTTCGCCACCGCCGCCGGCACGATCCATCGGCTCGACGACGGCGAGAAGGCCACCGAGGCCCATCAGGGCTTGCTCACCTGCATCCGCGATCCCTTCAGCCTCACGCTTCTGACCGGCGGCGAGGACGGTAAGGTCTTTCGCATCGGCAAGGACGGTACAGCCACGCTGATCGCCGAAGCGCCGCGCAAGTGGATCAATGTCGTGGCCGGCGGCCCGCAGAACGCGGTCGCCTATGCTCACGGCAAGTCGAGCTTCGTGCGCCAGACCGACGGCACGGCGAAGGAATTTCCCGAAGAACGCAGCGTCGAAGGTCTCGCCTTTGCGGCCAAAGGGCTCCGCATCGCCGCGGCCCGTTACAACGGCGTGTCGCTGCACTGGGTCGGCACCAACGCGCCGCCGGTCGATCTCGAATGGAAAGGCGCCCATACCGGCGTCACCTTCTCGCCGGACGGCCGTTTCCTCGTCACCATGATGCAGGAAAACGCGCTGCACGGCTGGAAGCTCGACGGCAAGCCAGGCGAGAACCGCCACATGCGCATGACCGGCTATCCGGCCAAGGTGAAGTCGCTCTCCTGGTCGCCGAAGGGCAAATGGCTCGCCTCCTCCGGTGCGCCGGCGGCGATCGTCTGGCCGTTCTCGTCGAAGGACGGGCCGATGGGCAAGGCGCCGCTGGAGCTCGGCACGCGCGCCAACATCATGGTCACACAGGTGGCATTCCATCCGGCCGAGGAAGTGCTGGCGATCGGCTTCGTCGACGGCATGATCCTGGGCGTCAGGCTCGCCGACAGCAAGGAGGCGCTTCTGCGCCGCCCCGGCAAGGGCGCCATCACCGGCCTGAGCTGGAGCGCCAGCGGCAAGCTGCTCGCCTTCTCATCCGAAGCAGGCGACTGCGGCGTGGTGGATATTTCCGCGTAAACAGCACGGACACCCGCGGCGGAGGGAACTCCGCCGCGGCCTCACCCGATCGGGATGGGCAGGCAGTCGTATTCGGGTAATGGGTGTCAGGCTTGTCTGCCTGCCCGATCGCATTGGCCTTTCCGAAAGACATGGTTCTGAGACCTGGAACCATCTTCCTCGGCGGTTGGCGCCTGACGGCGCGTCCCCAGCCTTCAACGATCATCACCGGACGCCGGATGGCTCCCCCGGGAAGCTGGCCGGTTCGCGAACCCGGCTCCCTGCCCGATGACGCAGCCAGAATAAGCACTGCAAACCGGGCGTGGACGATGCGGGGATATTTTTCGAACGCGCGCCTTGAATCGCAAGGGAAGTTTCTTGCCGAGACGCTGTCATCGTCCCCGGGGATCAGGCCGCCAGGAAGGCATCGACGCCGTTGCGGCCCTGCCGCTTGCGCGCATAGAGCGCCTGGTCCGCCTTGTGAAGCAGGCCTTCGAGATCGGCGGGGCCGGACGTCTCGACGGCGGCCCCGATGCTGAGCGTCGGCAGGATCAGAAGCGGCTGATCGAGGCCGGCAAGCGAGGCGGTGAAGGCAAGGCGGATATGTTCGGCGGCCGCCACCGCCTGTTCAAGCGAACGCTCCTTCAGCACGATCACGAATTCGTCTCCGCCGTGACGGGCCAGCAGGTCCCCGGGTTGGAGTGCCCCCGCCGCGGAGGAGGCGAAGGACCGCAGGACCTCGTCTCCCATCGCGTGACCATGGGTATCGTTGATCTGCTTGAAGTGGTCGATATCGACCACCAGCACCGCGAGCGGCCTTGCGGAAAGACCGGCGAACGCCCTGACCAGCCCGCTGCGGTTCAGCACGCCGGTCAAGGGATCGCAATGGGCCGCGGCCTTCAGCTGGGCACTCGCCCGTTCCGCCGCCATCAGCATGATGACCATGCTGCGGAGCGTGAGGAACACCATGGCCGAGAGCGCCACCCAGGCATGCACCGCATTGCCGCTGCTGAACAGGTTCCCGTCGCCGAGAACGCCGCTTCCCGCCATGATGGCGCGGCTCGCGTAAAGGACTGCCGTCATCATGAACAGGCCGACTGCCAGTTCCGCGGAATAGAGCTTCTCCTCGCGGGAAAGACGATAGGCTTCCCGGATGACCGCGAGATCGAGCAGGCAATAGAGGGCGGAACCATAGGCGATGCGTCCGAGCGATGCATCCGTCGCATCGAAGACGGCAACGAACGGCATGCTGAGAATGGCGATCAGAAGGCAGCAATGGAAGAGGTTGACGGGGCGCCCGACGAAGATGCGGATCGCCGCCGGCAGGAGCACGCAGCCGGCGACGGTGAGCACGTTGCCGAGCTGAACGGTGAAGAAATCCGGCGCCATGCCGCGAAGGGCGATGCAGAACGAGCCAATCCCGACGAGGATGTTGCTGGCACTCCACCAGGCAAGCCAGCGCTCGAAACGGCCCGTGAAATAGGCCGCGCACTGGAGCATGCCCAGCACCACGCAAGCGACCGCCGTCATCGCGTATATCGTCCGGAGGTCGAACGTCATGTGCTTCCCCGCTTCATTGGCGGGAAATGTACAGGAAACTCCCTTTCGATATCGTGCGCGGGTCCGTTACAATTTTATCTAGGCCTGTCTCACCACGCCGATGATCTCGGCCAGCAGGTCGTGCAGATCGTCGCGATAGCCGCTGCGGGCAGACGGGCCGCTGTCGTCGGAGGTCATGACCACGGTCAGATCGAGCGACGGGACGATGTAGAGCATCTGGCCGCCGTAGCCCCAGCCGAATTTCACATCCTCGCCGCCGATATTGCGCATGAACCATCCAAAGCCGTACCCGTCGCCGGAAAAGCGGGAACTGGTACGCGGTGTCCAGGACTGGTCGATCCAATCCCTGGAGACGACCTGCATGCCTGATTTCGCCCGGCCGCCGCCGCGGTAGAGTTCACCGAAGGCAAGCAGCGAACGGGCCGTCATCGCCATGTTGTTGCCGCCGAGATAGATGCCCTGCGGGTCGCGATCCCAGGAGGCGATGCGAAAACCTTCGACCGGCGCCAGCCATTCGCGCGCCAGCGCCAATGTCGATTTCTGCCCGACCCTCGTCAGGATCGCCGAAAGCAGATGCGTGGATGCGGTGGAATAGAGCATCGACCCGCCCGGCTCGCCGTCGAAGGGCTCCGAGAGCGCGAAACGCACCCAGTTGCGGCTCGACACCCAGCGGCCGTAATTCGGCCCCGACATGCGGGAGAGTCCCGACTGCATGGACAGGAGATTGCCGATGGTGATCGCGTGGATGCGCGGATCGGGATTGGCGGGAAGATCGGCCCTCAGGATCGGCGCGATCTTCTGGTCCGGCCCTTCGAGCAGCTTTTTGTCTATGGCGATGCCGACGAGGCAGGAGATGATAGATTTCGAAGCGGACTTGATATTGGTCGAGGCGTTGAGCGAACGACCGTTGAAGGCCCGCTCGGCGATCGTCTCGCCGTTGCGGCTGACCAGCACGACCTTCAGCGGTTCGAGCTCCGCCGCTCCGCCCAGCACGGTATCGATCGTCACGGGTGGTTGGGGTACGGCCTGCGGCGGAGCAGGCGGTTGCGGCACCGGCCTGGGTGCGCCCGGCCGCGGTACGGGCGGTTGCTGTGCGAATCCGCGGACAGCGGAAAGAACGAACGGCAGCGACATGAGGGTTGCACGACGTGTGATCATGCACGGCAAACTAGGGCATGACCTTGCTTAAGAGTATGGCGGAAAGCGAGGATTCACGCGGAGGTGATGGGGTGTGAGGGAGAGGCATGGACGCCCCGGCAAATACATGCGCCGGACAACCTTTCCGGAGAAAGGATCAGGACGTCCGGAGAGCGCCTTCCTCAGCCGGCAGCTCGAAGCTCGCATCCTTCTTCTCGTAACCGAAGCCCGCGAGCAGCGCGACAGCGGCGGCGACGATGATCGCCGTCAGCATCAAGGCCAGCGCATAGTCGCCATTCCAGTGCTCGGCGAGGCCGGCCTGGATCGTCGCGTTGCCGGAGGAAAGCAGGTTCCCGAGCTGATAGGCGAAGCCGGGGAACGTGCCGCGCACCTCGTCCGGCGAGAGCTCGTTCAGATGCGCCGGCACGACGCCCCAGGCGCCCTGTACGAAGAACTGCATCAGGAAGGCCCCGACGGCGAGCAGCACCGGCCCGGTCGCGTAGGTCCAGAGTGGCGCGATCGGGATCGCGATCAGCGAGGCGATGACGATCGCCCTGCGCCTTCCGATCCGCTGCGACAGCGCGCCGAAGAACAGGCCGCCTATGATCGCGCCGATGTTGTAGACGATGGCGATCGCGCCGACCGTGTAGCTCGAATACTGGCGCTGGGTTTCCATGAAGGTCGGGTAGAGGTCCTGCGTACCATGACTGAAGAAGTTGAAGGCCGTCATCAGGACCACCGCCCAGATGAACAGCGGCACGTTCTCCTTCAGCACCGTCAGGAAAGGCCGCCGGACCCGGTGCTGGTTCTTCAGGAAGGTCGGCGATTCCTCCACATTGCTGCGGATATAGAGGACGAGCAGAGCCGGAGCCACGCCGACCATGAACATGCCGCGCCAGCCGATCACCGGGAAGAGGAAGAAGAAGACGATCGAGGCAATGAGGTAACCGGTCGGATAACCCGCCTGCAGGACGCCGGAAATGATGCCGCGGCTGCGCTCGGGGATCGTTTCCATGACAAGCGAAGCACCGACGCCCCATTCGCCGCCCATGGCGATGCCGTAGAGCACGCGGAAAACGATCAGCATGGCGAGGCTGGTCGAGAAGCCGGACAGGAATTCGAACAGCGAATAGAGCAGGATGTTGACCATCAGCGTTATGCGGCGACCGTAGCGGTCGGCGGCCATACCGAAGATCAGCGCGCCAACCGGCCGCATGGCGAGCGTCAGGAAGATCGCGACCGAAACGGCCGAGACGTCCGTCTGGAATTCGTCGGCGATATCTTTCAGGATGAAGACGAGGATGAAGAAATCGAACGCATCGAGCGTCCAGCCGAGAAAGCTGGCGATCACCGTATTGCGTTGCTGGGGAGAGAGCGAGCGGATGTCGTCGAGTGCGGACATGGAGATCCTCCATTGCGAGCGGCGGCGAGGCGGATTCCGGATGCCGTCGAATCGAGGTTGCCGTCAGCCGGCCGGGAACCGGCGGATTCGCTTGAAGTCCCGCAAGGCATGTCTTTGGAAAGGAAAGGCAGGCATTGACGAGAGATCGATGAATGCCGGTTAAAGGCGCCATGCGGAGAATTGTTCCGCATCGCGGCAGGCATCGCGCAATCGTGAAAAACAGCGGCGCGCTCGCTTAGAGCCCGGCCTCCGCAAAAATCCTGGCGACCCAGTCGATGAAGACGCGAACTCGCGGCGAAAGCTGGCGGTTCTGCGGATAGAGCGCCGAAAGCGGCGTCGGCGGCGGCAGGAAATCGGCCAGCACCTCGACGAGAACGCCTTCGTCCAAATCCGGCTGCAGGCGATAGCGCGGCGCCTGGATGAGGCCGAAACCGCGGCGGGCGAGATCGACCATCGTGTCGGAATTGTTGACCGTCAGCCGGCACGGCAGGGTGACGTATCGCACGTCGTCCCCGACCATGAATTCAAGCGGCATGACATGACCTGTGCGCGACGAGATGAAGCCGACGGCAACATGCCCGGCGAGCGCATCGGGCGAGCGCGGCACCCCATGCTTTTCGATATAGGCCGGGCTGGCGCAGGTGATCTCGGTAATGACCCCGAGCCGACGCAGGATCAGCCCGCTATCGGCCACCTCGCCGGCGCGGATGACGCAATCGACGCCTTCGCGGACAAGGTCCACCAGCCGGTCGCCCTGGCCGATCTGCAGGTCGAGCAGAGGATAGCGGTCCAGGAATTCATGGAGCCGCGGCAGAAGGAAGGTACGGGTCAGGAACCCGTGCGCGTCGACCCTGAGCAGGCCGCGCGGTTGCGCATCGCGAAAGATGTTTTCCGCCTCGTCGACGTCCGCAAGGATGGCAAGGCAGCGCTGGTAGAAGGCTCGGCCGTCGAGCGTCGGCGCCACATGCCGGGTCGTCCGCTCGAGAAGCCGCACGCCGAGATCACCTTCCAGCTGTTTGATCGCCTCCGTGACGGTTGAGCGGGCCAGCCCGAGATCGGACGCCGCGGCAGCAAAGTTGCCACGCTCCACGATCCGGGCGAAGAGCTGCATGCGGTCGAGACGGTCCATGGCCTTTATTCACCATGGGCGAATTCTTATGTCAATTCGCCGGCAATTGTTCTCGATTGGTGTCAGCAATATCTCTCCGCCATCAACGAAGGAGAGAAAGCCATGACCACAACCAACGGACAGCGCGTCGCGATCGTCACCGGCGCATCCAAGGGCATCGGCCGGGCCATCGCGCTTCGGCTGGCGAAGGACGGCATCGCCGTCGTGGTGAATTACGCGACAAGCCGCGACGCGGCCGACGCGGTCGTCGCCGAGATCGAGGCTGCCGGCGGCAAGGCGGTCGCGGTGCAGGCGGATATCGGCGGTCCGACCGGGGCCGCGGACTTGTTCGATGCGGCGGAAAAGAGCTTCGGTGGCGTCGACATCCTCGTGAACAATGCCGGCATCATGAAGCTCGCGCCGCTTGCCGAGACGGATGACGCGACCTTCGAGCAGCATATCGCGGTCAACCTGACCGGCACGTTCCGCGGCATTCGCGAAGCGGGCCGCCGGATCCGCGACGGCGGACGCATCGTCAATTTCTCGTCCAGCGTCGTCGGCGTCTATGGACCGGCCTACGGCGCCTATGCCGCCAGCAAGGCAGCCGTCGAAGCGGTGACCCATGTCGCCTCCAGGGAGTTCGGCAAACGCGGGATCACCGTCAATGCGGTCGCACCCGGCCCGGTGGAAACCGAATTGTTCATGGTCGGCAAGTCCGACGAACTGGTCCAGAGGATCGTCGGCACGATCCCGCTCGCCCGCCTCGGCCAGCCGGACGACATCGCGTCCGTCGTCGCCTTCCTGGCGAGCCCGGAAGGCGGCTGGGTAAACGGCCAGGTGCTGCGCGCCAATGGCGGCATGATCTGAGCGACACCTTCAGAACCAGGAAGAAACCGATGCCATTCGTCAATATCAAGACGCCGGAAGGCGCGCTCAGCCGCGCCCAGAAGGAAGAGATCGTGCATCGCACGACGGACATGCTCGCCGAATATTTTTCCGAAGCCGCGAGGCCGCACACGATGGTGCTGATCGAAGAGGTCAAGGACGGAGGTTATGCCCGCGCCGATGAAATCTTCGTCATCCCGGATGCCTACAGGGCCAAAGACGGCGCGTGACCGCCTCTCCCATGGCTGCTCGATGAGAAACGGCGCGGCTTGTCGCCGCGCCGTCCCACCTACCGCCCTCGCTTTATTTTTAGAATCGGTAGGTGACGCCCGCGCCGATCAGCCAGGGATTGATCTTCGCCTTGCCGCTCAAGGGGCCGAGCGTATCGTGGTCGGCCGACCATTTGGTTTCCAGGAAGATCTTCTTGACGTCGAAGTTCACGCCCCAATGCTGGTCGATCATGTAGTCGAAACCCGCCTGCAGAGCGGCCCCGACGTGATTGTCGACGTCGAGATTGTGGAAGCCCGGCTTTTCCGACTGGTTGTAGAAGAACGTGTAGTTGATGCCGGCGCCGACATAGGGCTTGAAGGCGCCGAAATCCGTGAAGTGGTATTGCAGCGTCAGCGTCGGCGGCAGCAGCCAGGCGCGCCCGACCGGCACGCCGACCGCGCCGTTTTCCTTGATGTTCGCATAGGTCGTGCCGAGGATGAGCTCGGCGGCGATGTTGTCGGTGAAGAAATAGGTGATGTCGAGTTCCGGGATCACCGAGTCCGAATAGGAAAGGTCGGAGCCCGGAACGCCGTTCACCGAACCCTCGTCCTCAGTGATGACGCCCAAACCGCGCACGCGGATCTGCCACGGGCTTGGCCCAATCACCGCTTCTTCCGCCACGGGGGCGGCAGGGGCCGGCGTCAGGTCCGCCGCCATCGCCCCGAACGCGAAAAAAGCCGCACCCGCGCCCGCGATCCATCTCAGATGCCGTCCGCAATTTGTCTTCATGTGACCCTCTCCTTCTCTTGCATTGGTCTTTCGCGGAAGAGGCTTAGGCGCGGCTGAAACGAGTCGGGTTGACCAAGATCAATGGCGGTTGACGGAAGCCAAGTCCGCCGCAGCAAAGGAGAATTTGTCGCATGCGAAAACCCCGCCTCCGGAAACGGAGGCGGGGTTCGGGCAGATCGGGAAGACGCGAAGCCTTTTATATGAGCCGATGCGCTCGGCCGCTGGAGGTCAAGCCAGCTTGCGTCCGCTCGGCACGATCATACCCGCGGCACCCTCCAGCCAGCCGGCCTTCAATTCGAGCGCCAGGAAACGAGAGCGCTCGGAAGGGCCGGGCATGACGAGATGCCGGGTCTTGTCGGCAAAGAAGCCGAACCGTTCGTAATAGGCCGCATCGCCGACGAGCAGGATGGCGCCGTGGTCGCGTCTTTGGGCTTCGGCGATCGCCGCACGCATCAGCGCGGCTCCGATACCCTTGCCTTCATGGGCGCAGTCGACCGCCAGCGGCCCGAGCAGCAGCGCCTCGATGACCTGGCCGTCCAATGCGATACCGGCCTCGATGTTCCAGAGCCGCACCGTGCCGATCACGTGGCCGGCCGCATCGCGGGCGGCAAGCGCCAGCCCTTCCGCCGGCACGCGGCCGCGACGGATCTTTTCCGACGACTTCTTGCGCCGATCCGGCCCCATGGCGCGGTCGAGCAGGGTTTCGCGAGCGACCACGTCGGCCGGCGTTTCGGCGTCGATGGTGAAAGTGTTGTGCGGCGCAAAGAGTGCGCGGACAGAATCAAGAACAGTGGCCATCCAGGCCTCCCGAACTCAAAACCGTTTCAGACGGTATCGGAGGATCGTTGTGGATTTGCCGCCCCGGCTGGTTACGGGGCCGGCGGGATTAGATGACGTAGGCCTTCAGCGGGTCGAAGCCGTTGAAGGCGACGGCCGAGTAGGTCGTCGTATACGCGCCCGTGCCTTCGATCAGAACCTCGTCGCCGATAGTGAGCGTCACCGGCAGCGGATACATGTTCTTCTCATAGAGCACGTCGGCGCTGTCGCAGGTCGGGCCGGCCAGAACACAAGGCTCCATCTCGTCCTGATCGCGCTCGGTGCGGATCGGGTAGCGGATCGCCTCGTCCATGGTTTCGGCGAGGCCGCCGAACTTGCCGATGTCGAGGAAGACCCAGCGATGGTTGTCGTTGTCCGACTTCTTCGAGACGAGAATAACCTCGGCCTTGATGACGCCCGCATTGCCGACCATGCCGCGACCCGGCTCGATGATCGTCTTCGGCAGGTTGTTGCCGAAATGCTTGCGCAGCGAAGCGAAGATCGCCTGGCCATATTCTTCCGCCTTCGGCACGTCGCGCAGATACTTGGTCGGGAACCCGCCGCCCATATTGACCATCTGCAGGTGGATGCCCTGCTTGGCAAGCTGCGCGAAGACACGGCGTGCATCGGCAAGCGCGGAATCCCAGGCATCGACCTTGGTCATCTGCGAACCGACATGGAAGGACACGCCGTAGGATTCCAGCCCCATCTGGTGCGCGTAGACGAGCACGTCGACGGCCATCTGCGGCACGCAGCCGAACTTGCGGGAAAGCGGCCATTCGGCGCCTTCGCCGTCCGTCAGTACGCGGCAGAACACCTTCGCGCCCGGAGCGGCACGGGAAATCTTCTCGACTTCCTCATGGCTGTCGACCGCGAAAAGGCCGACGCCGAGCGCGAAGGCGCGCGCGATGTCACGCTCCTTCTTGATCGTGTTGCCGAAGGAGATGCGGTCGGCGGTGGCGCCGGCATCGAGGGCCATCTGGATTTCCGCCACCGACGCGCAGTCGAAGCTGGAACCCAGCGAGGCGAGCAGCTTCAGGATTGCCGGTTCCGGGTTGGCCTTGACCGCATAGTAGATCGCGCTGTCCGGCAGGGCATGCCGGAAGGCGTGGAAATTGTCGCGCACGACATCGAGATCGACAACAAGGCACGGTCCTTCCGGACGTCGGGTCTTGATGAAGTCGAGAATACGAGCAGTGGTCATCGGTCAGTCCCTTCGAAATCTCAGGCTCCGGCGGACCGGAGGACAAAGGACGGATGAGAATGCGCCGGCCCAGTCGGTGGAGACACTGGGACCTTAGACACGCTCTACCGCGCGAACTTTGGATCAACGCCCTGCCACGAGCTTCGATCCGGCTTTGTCTGCCATGGATTGGAGGGAATATCCCAACCGCACTTCCGGCAATGATGGTGTGCCTCTTCAGTATTGCAGGCTGATGGAAAGCCTGCAGAGACCAGAAAGGCCCGCACCGTCGTTGCTTCAAGATGTCCTCGCATTTCCCGGTTGGCCGGAATAGCGACTGGAGGGGTTAATTCCAGGTACCTTACCGATGACCTCACCTAATCGAGGGTCGGCGGACACCCACAGGCACGTGCGACTTTGGGCAGCCCGGGAGATAAGAATATTCGCGGTCATAATCAAGAGATTTTTTGGCCTTCATCAAAAATTCGCGTTGCACAATCGCGAAGGACATCCCAACTAGGATTTCACGCAAGCCAAGGGGGCGACTTTTGGATACACTGACGCGCATGCGGGCCTTCATCGATGTGGTTGAAGCGGAAGGCTTTTCAGCCGCCGCCCGGCGCACCGGCCGATCGAAGGCGCTGCTGTCGAAATACGTGCGCGAGCTCGAGGACGACCTCGGTGCGCTGCTTTTGAACCGCACCACCCGTCAGTTCTCGCTGACGGAAGCGGGACACACCTACTACCGCACCGCCGCCGATATCTTGAAGGAGATTGACAACCTCGCCGACCTGGTGCGCGAGAACAATGCCGACCTCAAGGGCCGTCTGCGCGTTTCCGTGCCGCGCACCTTCATCGATGCGGAAGTCGGTCAGTCGATGATCGACTTCGCCAAAGGCCATCCGGAGGTCTCGCTCGAAATTGTCGCCGAAGACCGCTTCGTCGACCTGATCGAGGAGAATTTCGATCTCGCGATCCGCATCACCAAGCTGGAAGATTCGGGCCTCATCGCCAGAAAGCTCTCGGATTTCCGCGTCTATGCCTGTGCGACGGCCGACTTCGTCGCGAAATACGGACCGCTCGAACACCCGCAGGACCTGAACCGCGTCCCCTTCATCATCGACACCAATTCCCGCTGGCACAACAACGTGCGCTTCAACGACAAGGACGGCTCGATGATCTCGGTCGCCGTCAGCGGCCCGATTGAGGTGAACAGCCCGCAGGCGACGCTGCGCGCCGCCCGCGCCGGTTTGGGCGTCGCGATCATTCCGGATTTCATCGTCAACACGTCGATCCAGTCGGGCGAGCTGGTGACCCTGTTCGACGATTTCATCACCAAGGACCGGGGCATCTATGCGGTCTATCCGCATCGCCGCTACCTGCCCGCCAAGGTGAGAAGCTTTGTCGACTTCCTCTCCACCTGGTTCCGCCGGCAGCACTGAACCGCTAGGCTCCGCGCAGAGGTTGAGTCGAAATTCCGTCTCATTTAGGCGGCAGAGCACGAGGGGACGAAGCGGGGAGCCAAGCGGGCGGATGCGATATAGACTTCTCACCATTGCCGTGCTCGCGGCGGCCTGCCTTCCGGTCCCCGCGCTCGCCCATCCGCATATCTTCGCGGAAGCCCGGCTGGAAGTGCTGGCCGGCAACGACGGCACCGTCGCCGAACTGCGCAATGTCTGGCGCTTCGACGAGGTCTTCTCCTCCAGCGTGCTGCTCGATTTCGACAAGAACACCGACCTGAAGCTCGATGAGAAAGAGCTTGCCGAGCTTGGCGAAGTGATGCGCAAGTCGCTTGCCGACTACCACTATTTCACGACGATCACGGTGAACGGCGCCGCCATCGGCGTGAAGAAGCCGGATGTGATCCATCCCTCGCTCGATGAAAACAACCAGCTTCTCGTCATCTTCGCGGTCAAGCCGGAAAAGCCCGTGCCGCTGAAAGGCAGACTCACCTTCGGCATCTACGATCCTTCGATGTACACCTCGATCGATTTCCCGACCGACGGCGACCTCGTCGCCCAGGGCGCCGGTTTTGCCAAATGCCAGCACAAGGTCGTGCGGCCCGATCCCGACGAGGTGATCGCGCAGAACAGCTCGACGCTCACGGATGCCTTCTTCAACGATCCGACCGGCACCGACATGTCGAAACTCTTCGCCACGAGACTGGAAGTGACATGCTGAAGAACCACCGCGCCCTGGCATCCGCCCTCGTCGCGGCGCTGGCGATCGGCGTCGTCATGACGCAAGCCGCCCACGCGCAATCGCCGCTCGGCGTCGGTTCGGCCGAGCCCTCGTTTTCGATCGGCGGACCGCTCGGCCCCTTCTTCGCCTGGATCAATTATTACCAGCAGGCCTTCTACCGGGCGCTGACCGGCGCCCTGAGGGCGATGCGGCAGAACCCTTGGGCGCTTTCCGGGCTGGTCGGTCTCTCCTTCGCCTATGGCGTCTTCCATGCCGCCGGCCCCGGCCACGGCAAGGCGGTGATCTCCTCCTACATGATCGCCAACGAGATCGCGCTGAAACGCGGCATCGTGATCTCCTTCATCTCCTCGCTGCTGCAGGGTATCGTGGCGGTACTCCTCGTCGGCACGGCCTTTCTCGTGCTGCGCGGCTCGGGCATCACCATGACCGCGGCGACCCAGGCGATGGAGATCGCGAGCTTCGCGCTGGTCGCCCTCTTCGGCGCCTGGCTGCTGGCAAAGAAGATCCGCGCGCTGAGGATGCGCGTCGTCACGCTGTCCCTGGCGGCTCCTGCGGGCGCCGGGCGCGGCCCGACCGGGCTGAATTTCCAGGCGGTCGAGATCGACGACCACGAACATCAGGGCGCCGGTGAATATTGCGAGACCTGCGGCGTAAGCCACATGCCCGACCCGGCCTTGCTGAAGGCGAAGGATTTTAGCCTTCACGAAGCCTGGTCGGCGATCATCGCCGTCGGCCTGCGGCCCTGCTCCGGCGCGATACTGGTGATGAGTTTCGCGCTGCTCAACAATCTCTTTCTCGGCGGTGTGCTTTCGGTTCTGGCCATGTCGATCGGCACAGCGATCACGGTGACGATCCTGGCCACGCTTGCCGTCACCGCCAAGGACATGGCGGTACGCTTCGCCGGCCCCGGCTCGCGGACGGGACGGCGCATCACCCACGCGATCGAGATCGGCGGGGCGCTCTTCGTGCTCCTGGTCGGCCTGTCGCTGCTCGGCGCTTCGCTGCAGGCGTAAAATCGTCACCCATGCGGTGAGGCCTTCACGAAATCGATGAAGGCGCGCAGCGGCGCCGGCACCAGCCGCCGGCCCGGATAATAGAGGAACGGACCGGAGAATTTCAGCCACCAGGGTTCGAGGACGGGCGCCAGACGGCCACTGTCGAAATGCGGCCTCAACCACTCTTCGAAGAGATAGATGATGCCGGTCCCGGCGAGCGCGGCATCGACGGCAAGATCGGTGCCGCCGCCGGCCTGCACGATCAGCGGTCCCGGCGGATCGACCCGCACCACGTCGCCATCGCGCTCGAATTCCCAGGGCGCCATGGCCCTGTTCGAAAAACGTCCGGGCAGGCAGGCATGCGAGAGCAGGTCCTTCGGGTGCTGCGGCACGCCACAACGCTTCAGATAGTCCGGCGCCGCGGCGGCGGCGAAACGCTGTTCGCGCGGTCCGATCGGCACCGCGATCATGTCCTGTTCCAGCCGCTCGTCATACCGGATGCCCGCATCGCAGCCGGCAGCGATGATATCGACGAAATTTTCGTCGGTGACGATTTCCAGCCGGATATCCGGATAGGCGGCGAGGAACGGCGACACGATGCGCGGCAGCACCAGCCGCGCCGCGCTGACCGGCACGTTGAGCTTCAGGCTCCCTGCCGGCCGGTCGCGAAACCCTCGCGCGAAATCGAGCGCGGCATCCACTTCGCCGAGCGCCGGGCCGAGACGTTCGAGCAGGCCGCGCCCCGCCTCCGTCGGCACGACGCTGCGCGTGGTGCGGTTGAGAAGCCTGACGCCAAGCTGCGCCTCAAGCCTTCGGATCGCATCGCTGAGGGCGGATGCGCTGCCATTGCTCACCCGCGCGCCCTCGCGAAAGCCGCCTGCCCGCGCCACCGCCAGGAAGGCGCTCAAATCGCTCAGCTCAAGTTTTGCCTGCGCCATCTTCCGATATCCATTTTCATTGTCCGGAGTTTCGTACAACTCGTACGGATTATAGCCAATTATCGCGAGAGCCGGCCAGACCTATCTTCGCCTCGTCCTGAAAACGGAGGCACATCATGTCCAATCTCGAAAAATCCGGCACGTTCAAGCTCGGCGACCGCAACGTGAAGCGGCTCGGCTACGGCGCCATGCAACTGGCGGGCAAGGGCGTCTTCGGTCCGCCGAAGGATCGCGCCGAGGCTGTCGCCGTCCTGCGCGAGGCGATCGAAAGCGGCGTCGACCACATCGACACCAGCGATTTCTACGGCCCGCACGTCACCAACCAGATCATCAGGGAAGCGCTGCATCCCTACAGGGACGATCTCGTGATCGTCACCAAGATCGGCGCCACGCGTGGCGCGGATGCCTCCTGGAACCCGGCCTTCTCGAAGGAGGAGCTGACCAGGGCGGTGCACGACAACCTGAGGAACCTCGGCCTCGACGTGATCGAGGTCGTCAACCTGCGTGCCATGTTCGACGTCCACGGTCCGGCCGAAGGTTCCCTGGAAGAACCGCTGACGGTTCTCGCCGATCTACAGCGCCAGGGCCTCGTCAAGCATGTCGGCCTGTCGAACGTCACCGCAAAGCAGATCGCCGACGGACGCAGGATCACCGATATCGTCTGCGTCCAGAACCAGTACAACCTCGCCCACCGCGAGGACGACGCGCTGATCGACCAGCTTGCGGCGGAAGGGACTGCCTACGTGCCGTTCTTCCCGCTCGGCGGCTTTTCGCCGCTGCAGTCGTCGACGCTTTCGGATGTCGCGACCCGGCTCGGTGCAACGCCGCTGCAGGTGGCGCTCGCCTGGCTCCTGAAGCGGGCGCCGAACATCCTGCTGATCCCCGGCACGTCGTCGAGAGCACATCTCAGGGAAAATCTCGCCGTCGCCGATATTGCCTTGCCGGCGGATGCCATGGCGGAACTCGACGCCATCGCAGCGGCCAAGGCCGCCTGACGCAGTTGCGGATGGAACGGAAAAACGCGGCGATCTATTCGCCGCGTTTTCTGCGCTGGTAGCGCGCCCGCAGCCAGAAGATCAGAAAGAAACAGAGAAGCAGCGCGGCACCGACGACGAAGGCCAGGGCCGGCGAATAAGCGCCGATCGCAAGCACGATCGTCGGCAGGAAATAGATGACCAGGGCGGCGCCGACGAGGATGACGGCCGCGGCGATCACCTGGGATTTCGCCTCCGGCGTCATGCCGCTGTCTCCTTTGCGAGCTCGGCGCGGATGTCTTCGAGGCGCCGTTTTTGCCAACCTTCCGCATCGAAATTCTCCGGCGCAAGCCAGGCTTCGAAACCGGCCTTGATGACCGGCCATTCGGTATCGATCATCGAGAACCAGGCGGTGTCGCGATTGGCGCCCTTGGAGATGACGTGCTGGCGGAAGATGCCCTCGAAGGTGAAGCCATAGCGGCGCGCCGTCGTCTTGCTCGCCTCGTTCTCGTTATGGCACTTCCACTCGTAACGGCGGTAATCGAGATCCTCGAAGACATGCTTCGCCATAAGATAATGCGCCTCGGTGGAAAGCGGCGAGCGCTTCATGGCAGGCCCGTGGGCGACGGAACCGACTTCCACGACGCCGTTCTTCGGGTCGGGGCGCATGTAGCTCGCCATGCCGACCACCTTGCCGGTGGCGTTTTCACGGAAGACCAGCGTCACCCAGTTCGAAGCGGCGCGGGCGCTCTCCAGCCACGCGCCAAAAGCCTCCGCATCGGCAAAATTGTCGTTCGGGAAATATTTCAGAAGCGCGTTGATGCCCTCCGCGCCGCCGAGCGCTTCCCACACCGCCTGAAGGTGCTTTTCCTTCTCGTAGGGTTCGAGCGTCACCAGCCGGCCCTTGAGGGTGACCGGCGCCGGGGCGGCAACTTTATAATTCTTCAGATCGCGCATGTGAGCCTCTGCAATGGAGGAGAGAGGCTTAGGCCAGCGGATGGGGAAAGGCAACCGACGGCGTGACTTCTGACCTTCTCTGGCCTGCCGGCCATCTCCCCCACAAGGAGGGAAACTCGCGGCGCCGTCTCTGCCCATTTCGAAGAGGATGCGGCAGGTTAAGCCCCTCCCCCTTGTGGGGAAGGTTTGGGGAGGGGAATATCGGTCGTTTCAGACCTTCACCTTCGCCGCCGACACCGTCGCGTCGATATGGTCGATCAGCGCGTCGGGCAGGCCGAGGCGGCCGGCGAGGAGATCGAGATAGCCGCGTTCGGCACGGGTATCGGGATCGATCGTCAGTCGGGTCGCCGTATAAAGCTCGACCTTCTGTTCCTCGCTACGGGCAGCGGCGACGAGATCGTCCATGTCGACCGGGTCGGCAAGCTCCCTCTCGATGAAGGCTTCCGCCTCATGGCCGAGATCGACCGCATGCACCTTGTCCATGATGTTGGCGCGCTCGGATGCGTCGATATGACCATCGGCCTTGGCGGCGGCGATCATGGCGCGCAGCAGCGTCAGCGCGAAATCGTTGGAAAGCAGCGGCGACTGGGTGCTGAAAGAGGAATCGGCAGGCGGCGGCAGGAGGGGCGTTTCGGCCTGCGGCGACGGCTGCGGAGCGGTCTCCGGCGCCTGGCCGGACTTGTAGTTCTTGTAGGCGAGATACCCGAGGCCGGCGATGGCTGCGATGCCGCCGACCGTCGCGACGTTGCCGGCGAGCTTGCGGCCGGTCTTGGTGCCGAGGACGGCCGCGAGGATAGCGCCCGTGGCAAGCGGATTGTCCTTGGCGAGCTGGCCCGCCTGCCCTGCCCTGTCTCTGACGCTTCCCGACATGCCGGGTATCTGCGAACCCAGGAACTGGTCGAGAAGCTTCTTGGCGTCGAACATCACACATCTCCCTGTTGTGTTTCCGAAGGAAGATAGGAATACGACCGCGAAATTACAAAGACGGGTTGTGGATGGCCTGATCTCGTAAGGATTACGCCTTCAGCGCCGCAGCCTCCGACGCAAGCCTGGTGATGCCGGCCCAATCGCCTGCCGAGACCAGTTCCTTCGGCGCCACCCAGGAGCCTCCGACGCAGACGACGTTCGGCAGCGACAGGTAATCGTTGGCGTTCTTCAGCGAGACGCCGCCGGTCGGGCAGAACAGCGTGCCGGCAAGCGGCGAGGACAAGGCCTTGAGATAGGCGGCGCCGCCCGCCTGCTCGGCGGGGAAGAACTTCATCACACCATAGCCGGCTTCGCGAAGTGCCATGACCTCGCTGGCGGTCGCCGCCCCCGGCAGCAGCGGAACCGGCGAATCCTTGGCGGCGGCCAGCACGCCGGGCGTCGAGCCGGGGCTGACGATGAAGGTCGAGCCGGCCTCGACGGCGGCATCCCAATCCTTCGCATTGAGGATCGTGCCGGCACCGACATTGGCGCCCTCGACTTCGGCGGCCACCGCCCTCACCGCATCGAGCGCGGCGGGCGTGCGCATGGTGATCTCGATCGCCTTCAGGCCGCCGGCGACAAGCGCCTTTGCAAGCCCGACCGCCGACTTGGCATCCTCGACGATCAGCACCGGCACGACGGGCTGCAGCTTCAGGATGGAAAGCAGCTTTTCGGTCTTGTTTCCGCTCTGGCCGGCCATGGCGACGAACTCCGTTAAAACGATTGAAAACTGATGTGGGAGATAGCGCCCGAGCCTGTCATTGTCGAGAAAAAATCGGCCGAACCTCAGGACGGGTTTGCCAAGAAGCGAGTTTGCACTAGGGTTGCAGCAAGGGTTGTAAAAAGTTCCCGGAGTGGTGGACGCGTATGGCCAAGGAAATCGAACGGAAGTTCCTGGTGAAGGCCGACGGGTGGCGCTCGAAAGCTTCGTCATCCTCGGTTTTCCTGCAGGCCTATGTCGCCTCCGGCGAGGACCGCTCGGTCCGTGTCCGGATCATGGACGGAACCCGCGCCAAACTGACGATCAAGATCGGCAAGAACCTTATCGCCCGCGACGAATTCGAATACGATATCCCTTTGGAAGATGCCGAGGAAATGGCGGCGAACGCGGTCGGCATCGTGCTTGAGAAAACCCGCCACGAGGTTCGGCACGAGGGCTATACGTGGGAGATCGACGTCTACGACGGCACCTACAAGGGCTTGGTCGTGGCCGAGGTGGAGATAGAACACGAAGGCGCAGAGCCGGCATTGCCCGATTGGGTAGGCCGGGAGATCACCGGCGACCGGCGTTATTCGAATGTCGTCATGGCTATGGAAGATTTGAGCGGGGAATTGTGTCATGGCCTATCGCATACGTCCCGCTAAACCTTTTACCGCGGAGTTCCGCGCGGTGGCGGAAAGCCAGATCTCGCATGCGATCCGGCTTCTTCAGGAACAGCCGGAAGGCCCTCACGAAGCCGTCCACGACGCACGAAAACGCTTCAAGCGGGTGCGCGCCCTCTACCGGCTGGTCCAGCCGGACGCCAAGGAATTCCGCCGGCAGGAAAATGCCCGCATCCGAGACATGGCGCAGACGCTGTCGGCCGTGCGCGATGCGACCGCGCTTGTGGAGACCGTCGATTATCTGGCCGATCACGCCGGGTCACCGGAAGAGATGGCAGCGCTTGCCGTCGCCTCCAAGGGTCTCACCGAACGGCGCGACCGGATCGCCCTGGAAGAGCACGACCTCCCCGCCAGGATGGCGGCTGCCGCGAACACCTGCCGCGAAGCGATCGCCGCGCTGGAAGGGCTCGACCTCGACGACGATCCGCGCAAGACCGCCAGGCGGCTGGAAAAGGCCTGGAAGACGCAGCGGCTGAGAGCGCATGCGGCGCTGATCGCCTGCGAGGCGCATGCGACTGCCGAAGCCTATCACGAGCTTCGCAAATGCGGCCAGACCTATTGGATGCACCTGTCGCTGCTGAACGAGATCTGGCCCTCCGCCATGCTCGCCAAGCAGAGGCAGGCGAAGGAACTCGTCGACTTGCTCGGCCACGAGCACGATCTTTCCGTGCTGACGGGGCTCGTCAACGAGGATCCGGAGCTTTTCGGCAACGGCGACACGCTGGCGCTCATCCTCGGCGCCATCATCGCCCGGCAGCAGGCCTTGCGGCAGGAGGCGCAGGAGAAGGCGCGGCACGTCTTCGCCGACAGCGCCGAAACGGAAAGCGCGCTGATCGCCCTTCTCTGGAAGAAGGCCGCCTCGGCCTCCCGCAAGGAGCGCAAGGCGGACAAGGCCTACAAAGCCGAGCAGACGCCGGAGAAAGAAACGGCGTTGCACGGATAGGCGTGAGCCTGTATTCCAGCGCCATGACCGAAAACCTGACCCAGCCCCGCCCGGAAACGACCGGCGCCTTCCTCGTTGCCGCGCTCTATCATTTCGCGCGTTTCGACCGCTTTGAGGAATTCCGAGAGCCGCTGCAGGCGCTCTGCGACGAGAACGGCATCAAGGGCACGCTGCTCATCGCCCGCGAAGGCATCAACGGCACCGTCGCCGGTTCCGACGCCGCGATTGGCCGTCTTCTCGCCTATCTGCGCGCCCAACCGGAATTTTCGACGCTCGTGCACAAGGAAAGCCGCGCTTCGAAAATGCCCTTCCTGCGTATGAAGGTACGGCCGAAGAAGGAGATCGTGACGATGGGCGTCGAGGACATCGACCCCAACCGCATCGTCGGCACCTATGTCGATCCGAAGGACTGGAACGCCCTGATTTCGGACCCCGAGACGATCGTCATCGACACGCGCAACGACTACGAAACGGCGATCGGCATATTCAAGGGCGCCGTCGATCCGAAGACCAAGACCTTTCGCGAGTTTCCGGATTGGGTCCGTAACAATACCGGCCTGCACAACAAGCCGAAGATCGCCATGTATTGCACCGGCGGCATCCGTTGCGAGAAGGCGACCGCCTTCATGAAGGAACAGGGTTTCGACGAAGTCTACCACCTGAAGGGCGGCATCCTGAAATACCTGGAAGAGGTGCCTGAGGAAGAAAGCCTCTGGGAGGGCGCCTGCTTCGTCTTCGACGAGCGCGTCTCAGTCGAGCACGGCCTGAAGGAAGGCAATCACAAGCTCTGCCACGCCTGCCGCAACCCGATCACCGCGGAGGAGATCACCTCGCCCTATTACGAGGAAGGCGTCTCCTGCTCGAACTGCTACCACACCCGCACCGAAGACGACCGGCTGCGCTACCGCCAGCGCCAGCACCAGATCGCCCTCGCCAAAAAGCGCGGCCGGAAGCACATTGGCTAAGCAATCCCTGCTCTATCTTTAAAGACAAAGGGCCGGCCTCCATGGGAAGCCGACCCTCGGCATTTCTGGGAGGTCTCGCTTACCAGGAAGCGATGACCGCGCCCTTGAATTCGGTCTCGATGAACGACTTCACCGACTGGTCGTGATAGGATTCCACCAGGGTCCTGACCCACGGAGCATCCTTGTCCTTTCCACGCACGGCGATGACGTTGGCATAGGGAGACTTCTCGCCTTCGATGGCGATGGCGTCCTTCTTGGGGTTGAGGCCGGCTTCGAGCGCGTAATTGGTGTTGATGACGGAGGCGTCCGTATCGTCAAGCGAGCGGGGCAGCTGCGCCGCATCCAGCTCGGCAAACTGGATGTTCTTCGGGTTCTCGATAATGTCGGCCGGGGTAACCTTCAGGCCGGCATCCGGCTTGACCTTGATCAGGCCTTTGGAAGCAAGGACCAGAAGAGCGCGGCCGCCATTGGTCGGATCGTTCGGGATGCCGATCGTCGCGCCGTCCTTCAGCTCGTCGAGGCTCTTCACCTTCTTGGAATAGACGCCCATCGGCGTCGTGATCGTCAGGCCGACGCTGACGATGTCGAACTTGCGGTCGGCGATCTGGTTGTCGAGATAGGGCTGGTGCTGGAAGGAATTGGCGTTGAGCTCGCCATCGGCCAGCGCCTGGTTCGGAACCACGTAGTCGGAGAATTCGAGGATTTCGATGTCGAGGCCCTTCTTGGCCGCGACTTCCTTGACCTTCTCCATGATCTGGGCGTGCTCGCCGGGGGTCACGCCGACCTTGATGGTTTCCGCAAGCGCCGGGACGGCTGCGAAAGCGGCGAGAGCGGCCGCCAGGATAAGCTTCTTCATAGGTGTCTCCTTTTTATTGCTTGAACGAGTTGGCATGCGGCCAGTCTTGGGAGGCTGGATTTCGGGAATGTCTGGCATCAGGTCTTGCGGTTGCGCTTGTCGAAGCGGCGGGCAAGCGCATCGCCGACGCTCTGGATCGCCTGCACGAGCACGATCAGCACCACGACGACGACAAGCATCACGTCCGGCATGAAGCGCTGGTAGCCGTAGCGGATGCCGAGGTCGCCCAGTCCGCCACCCCCGACCGCGCCGACCATTGCCGAATAGCCGACCAGGCTGACGAGCGTCAGGGTCAGCGCAAGCGTCAAACCCGGCCTGGATTCGGCGAGCAGCACCTTGAAGACGATCTGCAGCGGCGTGGCTCCCATGGCGCGGGCGGCCTCGATGAGGCCCTTGTCCACCTCGCGGATCGCCGCTTCGGCAAGCCGCGCCACGAAGGGAATGGTCGCGACGGTAAGCGGCACGATCGCGGCATAAGTGCCGATCGAGGTACCGGTGACGAGCCGCGTGAACGGGATGATCGCCACGACGAGGATGATGAAGGGCGTCGAGCGCGCCGCATTGACGATCGCGCCGATGATCCGGTTGGAGACCGGCGCCGGGAAGAGTTCGCCCTTGCCGCTGGTCGCCAGGAAGACGCCGACCGGCAGGCCGATGAGCGAGCCGATCAAACCGGCGGCGGCAACCATTTGAAGGGTTTGCCAAAGCGCCTTGAGGATCAGGTTGAAGAGCATGTCAGGCGCCATAACCGAGCACCTCCGTTTGCAGTCCGGTTTCGCGATAGAAGCGGTTGGCCCGCTCCATCACGGCGGGATCGGCCGAATAGGCCACGACAAGAGAGCCGTAGGGCTCGCCGGCGATCTCCTCGATGCCTCCAGCCAGAATGTTGACGTCGGCGCCGAGTTCGGCGACCAGCCGGCCGGTGAGCGGCTGGAATGCCGTCGAACCGAAGAAGATCAGCCGCACCAGCACACGGTCGCCGATTGACGGCTGCGGCTTCAGAGTGGAGCTGATCCATTCCGGCAGCTTGGTGCCGAGTGCGGCGGAAAGAAGCGAGCGCGTCGTCTCGTGCCTGGCGCCGGTGAAGATGTCGAAGGTACGGCCCTTTTCGACGATCTTGCCGCGGTCGATCACCGCGACATCGGAGGTGATGGTCTTCACCACCTCCATCTCGTGGGTGATGAGGAGCACGGTGAGGCCAAGCTCGGCATTGATCTGCTTCAACAGCGCCAGGATCGACTGCGTCGTTTCCGGATCGAGCGCAGAAGTCGCCTCGTCGGACAGCAGCAGCTTCGGTGAAGTGGCAAGCGCCCGGGCGATGCCGACACGCTGCTTCTGGCCGCCGGAAAGCTCCGACGGATAACTATCCGCCTTGTCGCCGAGACCAACGAGATCGAGAAGCGGCCCGACCTTGTCGCGGATCGCCCTTGCAGGGAGGCCGGCGATCTCCAGCGGCAGCGCGACATTCTCGAAGGCGGTGCGCGACGAAAGCAGATTGAAGTGCTGGAAGATCATGCCGACCTGGCGCCGCAGATCGCGAAGCCCGCTTTCCGTCAGGGCGCCTACTTCCACGCCGTCGACCACGACGCGGCCAGAGGTCGCCTTTTCCAGCCCGTTGACGAGGCGGATGAGCGTCGACTTGCCCGCGCCTGAGCGACCGATAATGCCGGTGATGGCGCCTCGGGCGACGGAAAGATCGACGCCGTCAAGCGCGGTGAACTGGTTCTGGTCGTTGCTGCCGAAGCGTTTGGTCACCGCTTCGAATGCGACCATGGGTGCGGCCTCTGCCTGGGGCAGCGGTGCGGAACGGGCCGCGGCATGTGCGAGTGTCATTTCGGGCTCTCAGAGTTCAGTCTGGTCATCCCGGCGATCGGATCGCCGTTTATTTCACTTGGCCAGGCGGCACATTCGATGACAGGTGACTTTCCGGAGCATCTCGGTCGGCTTTCCCAAAGGGGCGTTCATCGTAAGGCCGGTGCGGCCTCTTTTTTGCGAGGCCGCATAAATGCCCGGACACGCGGGCGTTTAACAGGGATGATTTTTCAATTCTACTGAGAAGTGGAAAAATTATTGTCGCAGGTGCGAAATCATGCCGGTCTGTAGTTACCCTTCGGGAATTGCGAGGCGAGCGCGCGATACCATTTGCCGCTTTTCTTGACCGTCCGCTCCTGGGTCCCGTAATTCACATGCACGAGGCCGAACCGCATGCGGTAGCCCTCGGCCCATTCGAAATTGTCCATCAGGCTCCAGGCGAAATACCCCTTCATCGGATAGCCGTCCTTGATGAGGTCGGCGACCACCGAAAGATGCTCGACATAATAGTCCAGACGCGGCTGGTCATCCACTTCGCCGTTGACCGGCTTCATATTGTAGCAGGCGCCGTTCTCGGTGATGTAGCAATCCGGCAGGTCGTAGCGGCTGTAGAGACCTTCCACCAAAAGCTTGAGGCCCGGAGAATAGACCTCCCAGCCGATATCCGTCTTGACGTCGCTGGCGGGCTCGGCTTCGACCGTCCAGGGAAAATCGCCCTTGCGTTCCGGGTCGTCATGCACGCGGTCGGGTTTGTAGTAATTGAGGCCCCACCAGTCGAGCTTCTGGCTGATGATCTTGAGGTCCCCCTCCTCCACCACCGGCATGCGGTCGCCGAGCGCCTCCAGGAACTCCTTCGGATATTCGCCCTTGAAGACCGGATCGAAGAAAGCGCCGTTGTGGAACTGATGGGCGCGTTCGCCCGCTGCCTTGTCTTGCGCGCTGTCCGAACCAGGGATGATCGAAGACGCGTTGATGACGATGCCGGCCGGCACGTTCGGCGCCACATGGCGGATCGCCTCGACGCCGAGCCCGTGCGCCAGGTTGACATGGTGCATGGCGGCGAGCGCCGCTTCCATGTTCTTTTCGCCCGGCGCATGAACGCCGTAGAGATGGCTGAGCCAGACGATGCACCAGGGCTCGTTGAAGGTCGCGACCGCATCCAGCCGGTCGCCGAGCCGGGCCATCACCACCTTGGCGTAGCGCTGGAAGGCATAGGCCGTCGAGCGTGCCGTCCAGCCGCCGTCGCCCATCAGGGTCAGGGGCAGGTCCCAGTGATAGAGCGTCGCATAGGTCTTGATGCCGCGCGCCTTGCAGCCGTCGATGAGGCGATCATAGAAATCAAGCCCCTGCTCGTTCACGCGGCCGGTGCCTTCGGGGATGATGCGCGGCCAGGCGATCGAGAAACGGTAGGCTTCGACGCCCATCTCCTTGATGAGGTCGAGATCCTCTTCCCAGCGGTTGTAGTGATCGCAAGCAATGTCGCCGTTGTGGCGCTGGTAGACCCGGCCCGGCATGTTGGAGAAGGCATCCCAGATGGAGGGCTTGCGGCCATCCGCCTTGGCCGAGCCCTCGATCTGGTACGAGGCTGTCGCGACGCCGAACAGGAAATCACCGGGGAAGCGGGAGGCGAAGGTTTTGGGATCAGTCATCGTGGGATCAGTCATGGGGGACCACCCTTTCTTGGCAGGCGCCCGATCATGGATACGCCCTCTAGAACTGCGACGTTGCAGTAAAGACATGAAATGAAATGTCAATCCCGCGCCTCCCCACCGGCTGCCGGTCGACCGGCAAGAGGCGACGGAGAATGATCCGCCTGCATGCGCTTTGCGCACGGCAGGAGCCAATCTCACTTTTGCAGCCGCCATTAAGGATTTTTCTACTTATCCGGGCACATATTTCATATTACTGAAGGAGGAGTGCAGTCGATGATGCGCATCCCGAAGCAACTTGTTCGCAAAGGAATGTATATCGAAGCTGTGGAATGCCCCGATCTGGAGTTTTCACGAAGGCGCTTCCTGCTCCAATCGGACGACGTGCTTCGGGCGATCGTGGAATCGTCGGCAACCGACGTTCTCGTCAACAGGGTGAAAAGTGTCATCAACCTGGACAGCCTGGCAAAATTCGAACTTGCCGGCAAGCCGCAAACGTCATCTCAATCGAAAGTGAAAGACGAAGCGCAAACCAGCCAGAAGATCGCCAAGACCAGCCGGAAAATCTCCGAAGAAGCTGTAACGTTGCAGGGAGAACTGGACGAGGTTATCGACGGCAAGCTAAATCTCGGCCGCCTGCGAACCACCTCGCAGCAAATCGAAGACAGTCTGGAAGCGTCTCCCAATGTCTTTCTCACCGTCACCCGGCTGAAGAGCAAGGACAAGGGAACCTATGTGCATTCTCTGAGCGTCAGCGCACTGATGAGCCGTCTCGCACGCATGCTGGATATGGACGCAGGGATGGTTGAGGAACTTGGAATAAGCGGCCTCCTGCACGATGTCGGCAAGATGCGGATTCCAAACGCGATCCTCAACAAGGACGGCCCGCTCACGAGCGCCGAGCAGCAGATCATCCGCAGCCATCCGGAACAGGGCTATCAGCTTCTCAACCAGCACGAAAGGATTTCGCCGATCATGCTCGACGTCTGCAGGCTGCACCATGAAGTGCTGGACGGAAGCGGCTATCCTCTCGGGCTGAAGGGCGATCAGATCAGCCTGCAGGTGCGCATCTGCACGGTCTGCGACGTGTTCGACGCGCTGACGAGCGTCAGGCCCTACAAGCGCGCATGGACCAGTGAGGAAGCCCTGGACTGGATGTACGAAAAGGGCCACCTCTTCGACAGGAAACTGGTCCTGCGGCTCGGAACGATCTTCAATTGAAGGGAGAAGGTCGTCAGACCTTCACCCATGCCCCGTTCTTCTTCGAAGACGCTACGCAGGCCTCGACGAAGGCGACACCCTTCACGCCATCATCGACGGTCGGATAGATCACTTGTCTGTCGACGGCGACACCCTTCTTTTTCGCATTGATGGCATGCGCCGCCTCCGTGTAGATCGTCGCGAAGGCTTCGAGATATCCTTCCGGATGGCCGGACGGGATGCGGGAAACGCGGGCGGCGGCAGGACCTGCGCCCACGCCATTGCGGGTGATCAGCCGCTTCGGCTCGCCGAACGGCGTGAACCACAGATAGTTCGGATCGGCCTGCACCCATTCGATGCCGCCTTTGGTGCCGTAGACACGGATCTTCAGTCCGTTCTCGTGGCCGGGCGCCACTTGGCTGCACCAGAGCATGCCCTTGGCCGGCTTTTCGCCCCCTTGGGCCTCGAAACGCAGCAGCACATGCGCGTTGTCGTCCAGCCGCCGGCCTTCCACGAAGCTATCGAGATCGGCGGCAAGGCTTTCGAGCGTCAGCCCGGTGATGAAGGACGCAAGGTTATAGGCATGCGTGCCGATATCGCCGGTCGAACCGCCCGCCCCCGACTGCGCCGGATCGGTGCGCCAGACGGCCTGCTTGGCGCCGGTCTGTTCGACCGCCTCGGTCAGCCAGTCCTGCGGATATTCCACCTGCACGATCCGGATTTTGCCGAGATCGCCGTTGGCGACCATCTCGCGGGCCTGCCGCACCATCGGATAACCGGTGTAATTGTGGGTGAGGATGAAGAGCGCGCCGCTCTCGTCCGCCGCCTTCTTGAGCTTTTTTGCGTCGGCGAGATTGGAGGTGAGCGGCTTGTCGCAGATCACATGGATGCCGCGCCGGAGGAATTCCTTGGCCGCATCGTAATGCACATGGTTCGGCGTGACGATCGAGACTGCCTCGATACCGTCCTTCAGCCGCGCCTCCCGGATCGCCATCTCCTTGTAGGAGCCATAGTTGCGCGACGGATCGAGCCCGAGATCGCGGCCCGATGCGATCGCCTTTTCCGGCGTCGACGACAGCGCGCCGGCGACGAGATCGAACTGATCGTCCAGCCGTGCCGCGATGCGATGCACCGCCCCGATGAAGGCGCCCGCGCCACCGCCCACCATGCCGAGCCGGATGCGCGGTTCCCGCGCCTGTTCGTCCTTGCCTTCGATTGCCATGAAATATCCTCTTCTGAACCTCTTGTTTGCGAGGAAGAGTCCCCCCTCCGGCCTGCCGGCCATCTCCCCCACAAGGGGAAGAAAATTCGCGGCACCGTCTCTGCCCCAAGCAACGACGGTGCGGCAGGTTAAGCCCCTCCCCCTTGTGAGGAGGGGTTGGGGAGGAGAATTCCTCCTTAAAGCCCCAGCATCCGCCGGTTCGCCGCCTCGTCGGTACCGCCGCTGGCAAAATCGTCGAAGGCTTTCTCGGTGACGCGGATGATATGCGCCTTGACGAATTCGGCGCCTTCACGCGCGCCGTCCTCGGAATTCTTGAGCGCGCATTCCCATTCGACCACCGCCCAGCCGTTGAAATCGTTGGCCGCCATCTTGGAGAAGATCGCGCCGAAATCGACCTGGCCGTCGCCCGGCGAGCGGAAGCGGCCTGCCCGCTGCACCCAGCCCTGGTAGCCGCCGTAGACGCCCTGCCGGCCGGTCGGGTTGAATTCCGCGTCCTTGACGTGGAACATCTTGATCCGGTCCTTGTAGATGTCGATGTTGTCGAGATAGTCGAGGCACTGCAGCACGTAATGCGACGGGTCGTAGAGCATGTTGGCGCGCTTATGGTTCTTCACGCGCTCCAGGAACATCTCGAAGGTGACGCCGTCATGCAGGTCTTCACCCGGATGGATCTCGTAACAGACGTCGACGCCGCAGTCTTCGGCATGGTTCAGGATCGGCGTCCAGCGCCTGGCGAGCTCGTCGAAGGCAGTCTCCACGAGACCGGCCGGACGCTGTGGCCAGGGATAGATGAACGGCCAGGCGAGCGCCCCGGAAAAGGTCGCATGCGCCTTGATGCCGAGGTTCTTCGAGGCCGAGAGCGCCATCTTCACCTGCTCGACCGCCCATGCCTGCCGGGCCTTCGGATTGCCGCGCATTTCCGGCACGGTGAACCCGTCGAAGGCTTCGTCATAGGCTGGATGCACGGCGACGAGCTGGCCCTGCAGATGGGTTGAAAGCTCGGTCACCTCGACGCCGTTCTGGCGCGCGATGCCGGCGAATTCGTCGCAATAATCCTTGGAGGTGGCGGCCTTTTTGAGGTCGATGAGCTGGCCGGCCCAGGTCGGCACCTGCACGCCGATATAACCTTTCTCGGCCGCCCATTTGGTGATCCCGTCCCAGGAGTTGAACGGCGCGGCGTCGCCCGCGAACTGGCCGAGAAAAATGGCAGGACCTTTGATCGTCTTCATGATTTTCCTCCCTGGGAGTGATGGGAATAGGACGGACATGGAAAAAGGGCGCGCCGCGTCAAGGCGCGCCCCTTGAATGATCAGAACGGGGAATCCGGGAAGTAGAAGTTCTCGGCGTTATCCTTCGTCACCAGCGTGGCGTCGAGGATGTATTCGCCACTCACCGGAACCTGGTCGTAGAAATTGGCGGCGGTGAGCTGCATGGCGGTCCCCACCATCGCCGGCGGATAGAGCACGTCGACCGGTACCATCTTGTCGCCGTCCATGACCTTCTTGATCATGTCCTTCGAACCGGCGCCGGCGACGATATACTGGATATCGCTGCGCTTCGCCTGCTCGATGGCTTCTAGGACGCCGACGGCCATGTCGTCGTCCTGGCACCAGACCACGTCGATCTTCGGATATTTGGTGAGATAGTCCTGCATGACGCGGAAAGCGTCGTCGCGGTTCCAGTTGCCGTATTGCCGGTCCAGAACCTTGACGTTGGAGCCGGCAATGCCCTTGTCGAAACCGTCCTGGCGCTGCTGGTCGATCGGGATCGGCAGGCCGCGGATGACGACGACCTGCGCGTCCGGCGTGGTCTTGGCGATGTACTGGCCGGCGACTTCGCCGAGCGCCGGGTTGTTGCCGGCGACGTAGAGATCGCGGATCGAGTTGTCGTTGACGCTCGGCGCGCGGTCGACCAGCGCCACGAACGCGCCCGAATCCTTGACCTGCTGGATGGCGTTGACGAGCGGATCCGGATCCGACGGCAGGATGACAAGCGCGTCAAGCCCCTGCACCGCGAGGTCCTGCACGGCATTCGCCTGGCTTGCCGCATCCGGCGAGGTTTTCACGATGACGTTGAGGCCCGGATGCTCCGCCATCAGGAGCTTGGCGACGCGTTCGGCATGGAACACGACGCCGGCGGTCCAGCCATGGTCGGCAGCCGGAATGGAAACGCCGATCGTCACCTTCTTCTCTTCCTGCGCCCAGCCGAGGCTTGGGCCGACTGCAACCCAGGCAGCCAGCGCTGCAGCGGCGAGCCCGAAAGTTCTTCTACGCATTGTTCTCTCTCCCACAAATGTTTCCAGGTCTGTTGGTTATGGGACCGGGCGCGACCCTTCAGCCCGGCCGATCCTCCTCTATCTTCGCTTCACTTCCGCATCAGCGACCGCTGCACCAGCATGGCGATGATGATGATCGCCCCCTGGATCGCGCCGATCAGGTATTCGCTGACGAAGTTGGAAAGCAGCATGATATTGCCGACGATCTCCAGGATGAAGGCGCCGCAGATCGTGCCCCAGATGCGCCCGACGCCGCCCCGGAGCGCCGTGCCGCCGACGACGACTGCGGTGATCGCCTGCAGTTCCCAGAGAATGCCGGTCGTGGCGGACGTCGATCCCAGGCGCGGCACGTAGAGCAGCACCGCGACCGCGACGCAGAGGCCCTGCACGACATAGGCGATGGTGCGCACCCGGTTGACCGAGATGCCGGAATAACGTGCCACGTCCTCGTTGGAACCGACCGCGATCACGTGCCGGCCGTAGCGGGTGCGATAGAGCACGAAGGCGGCGATCGCGGCGGTGACGAAGATGACGATGATCGGCACCGGAATGCCGGCGACGGAACCGAAATAGACCGGCCGGTAAAGCGCCTGCAGCTCGCGGTCGCGCAGCGTGATCGCGCCGCCCTGACTGAGCCAGGTGGTAAGGCCTCGATAGATGCCCATCGTGCCGAGCGTCGCGATGAAAGGCTCGATCCCGCCAAGCGTGGTGATGAGTCCGTTGAAAAGCCCACAGGCCGCCCCGAGCACGATCGCCAGCAGCATGGCCGCGATCAGCATGAACAGCGGATCGGCGATCGCGCCGGAATTCATGAACAGGATCATCAGGCTCGCCACGAAGGCGACCATCGAGCCGACGGAAAGGTCCAACCCGCCCGACGAGATCACGTAGGTCGCGCCGAGCGCGATGATCGCGATGAAGGCGCTGCGGGTGATGACGTTCAAAATATTGGCGACGGAGATGAAGTTCGGATTGGCAAAATAACCAAGCACCAGCAGCAGCGCGAGCGCGATGAACGGCGCGATCGCCGCCATATCCCAGTCCTTGGACGTCTTCGGCGTCTTGGCCGTCTCGGTGGCGACGCTGCTCATCACGCAGCCTCCCCGGTCTTGACGCCTGTCGCAAGCTGGACGATCTCGTTTTCGTTCATATGCTCTCCCGTCACCTCGCCGACGATCCGGCCGGACCGCATGACGAGGATGCGGTCGCAGATACCGATCAGTTCCGGCATTTCGGAGGAGACGACGATAATCGAACGCCCCTCGTCCGCCAGCCTGGCGATGAATTTGTAGATCTGTTCCTTGTTGCCGATGTCGATACCACGCGTCGGCTCGTCGATGATGACGATCGAGGGATCGAGCATCATCATCTTGGCAAGCAGCAGCTTCTGCTGGTTGCCGCCGGAAAGCTGGCCGGCCAGGATGTCCTTGGCGCCGGTGCGGATGTCGAAATCGCGGATCGCCTGGTCGAGCGCATCGCTCTCCTTCTTCCGGTCGATCTGCAGCGCCCCGACGAACCTGCCGAGCGAGGCGAGCGTCAGGTTGACGCGCAGGTCCTTCGTCAGCAACAGGCCCTTGCCCTTGCGGTCTTCGGAAAGATAGGCGATGCCCGCCTTCAAGCTCGCATGCACGTTGGAGAAATCGACAGGCTGGCCGTTGAGGCGGACTGCGCCGCGGCCGGGCCTGAGGCCGACCAACCCCTCCATCAGCTCCGTACGTCCGGCACCGACAAGACCGGCGAACCCGAGAATCTCTCCCTTGCGGAGCTGAAACGACGCATCCTGCGCATAACCGGCCACGTTGAGACGCTGGACGTCCAGCACGACCTCGCGCGCTTCCGCCGCCTGACGATCCGGATAGAGTTTTGCGACATCACGGCCGACCATCAGGCGGGCCATGTCGGCAGGCTCCAGCTCGGCCGCGTCGTGCGAGGCGACGAGCCGGCCGTCGCGCAATACGGTCACGCGGTCGGCGATCTCCTTCACCTCCGGCAGGCGATGGGAAATATAGAGCACGCCGACGCCCTTGGCGCGGATGTCCTCGATGACCTTGAGAAGCGCCTCCGTCTCGTGCGGCGTCAGCGAGGCGGTCGGCTCGTCGAAGATGACGATGCGGTGCGGCACGAGCAGCACGCGGGCGATCTGCACGAGCTGGCGCTGGGCGATCGACAGGCGCGAGACGATGGCGTTCGGATCGATATCGCCGCCGAGATCGCGGATGGCGCGCGCGGCCCCCTCGTTCATGGCGCGGTCGTCGACGGAAAGCCCCTTCCCGAGTTCGCGGCCGAGATAGATGTTCTGCGCGACAGTGAGATCGGGGGCGAGCAGGATTTCCTGGTGCACCAGCACGATGCCGCGATGTTCCGCATCGACCGGGCCGGAGAAGGTCACTGCCTCACCGTCCATGCGGATTTCGCCCCGCGTCGGCGGCTGATTGCCGGCAAGAATCTTCATCAGCGTCGACTTGCCGGCGCCGTTCTCGCCGATGATGGCATGCACTTCGCCCGGCCGGACCGTGAGGTTGATGTCCTTCAGGACCTCGACGATGCCGAATGTCTTGGAAAGGCCCGTCGCCTCCAGAAGCGGCGCGGCGGGACCGGGAGCGGCCGCATTCATCGTACGACACCCGCCGAACGAGGGGCGCACGAAGCCCGACACCGGACCGTCGCAAGACCGACAGCGTGTATGGATACGATGGACTGCACCCGAATTCCTCCCTGAGATGACGCTAGCTCAGTTTCTGAGGTACGTAAAGCAGATTTGGCAGGCACACAGGAACGTGTGGAACGGTGCGTGGATAGTTCTCCCTGCGGTTGCTTTTGGCTTCCTTGCTTCAAAGCCCCTCATCCGGCTGCCGTCATCTTCTCCCCGATCGCCGGGTAAAGGAAGGATATCGCACTGCTACCCTCGGCGCCGCGCAGGGCACGTCCCTCTCCCCGCGGGCAGGGAGAGGGCCAGGGTGGGGGGCAAACGCCTCAAACGTACCGGTTGACCACGTTTTCCAGATATTCCTGGCGGCCCGACTTCGGTTCCGGATTGACGTTGTTCTTCTCGACCCACGAGGCGATGTCGTCGAGCTTGTATTCGCCGCGCAGCATCTTCTGATATTCCGGGCTGTCCCACTTCTCGTAACGGGCGTCGAGCGGGATCTTCAGGGCGCCGTCGTCGATCATCTTCACTGCGGCCTTGAGGCCGCGGGCGCAGCAATCCATGCCGCCGATATGGCCGATCAGGAGGTCCTGCGGATCGAGCGACTGGCGGCGCAGCTTGGCGTCGAAATTCGTGCCGCCGTTCTTGAAGCCGCCGCCCGACAGGACGTGATAATAGGCGAGCGCCATTTCCGGCACGTTGTTGGGGAACTGGTCGGTATCCCAGCCGGACTGGTAGTCGTTGCGGTTCATGTCGATCGAACCGAAGATGCCGAAGGCGTTCGCCATGGCGATCTCGTGCTCGAAGGAATGGCCGGCCAGGATCGCGTGCCCCTGCTCGATATTGACCTTCACCTCCTTGTCGAGGCCATGCTTCTGCAGGAAGGCATAGACCGTCGAGACGTCGTAGTCGTACTGATGCTTGGTCGGCTCCTGGGGCTTCGGCTCGATCAGGATCGTGCCTTCGAATCCGATCTTGTACTTGTACTCGACGACGAGGTTGAGGAAGCGGCCCATCTGGTCGAGCTCGCGGGAGAAATCGGTGTTGAGGATGGTCTCGTAACCCTCGCGGCCGCCCCACAACACATAGTTGACGCCGCCGAGCCGCTTGGTGGCGTCGAGGCAGGTCTTCACCGTCGCCGCGGCAAAGGCGAAGACGTCCGGATCGGGATTGGTGGCCGCACCCGCCATGTAGCGGCGGTGGGAGAACATGTTGGCCGTGCCCCAGAGTAGCCTGACGCCGGTCTCGGCCTGCTTTTTCTCAAAGTAATCAACGATCTCGTTGAGGTTCCTGGTGTTCTCGGCAAACGTCTTGCCTTCGGGGCGCACGTCGGCGTCGTGGAAGCAGTAGAAGGGCGAGCCGAGCAACTGGAAGAATTCGAAAGCGACGTCCGCCTTCATCTTGGCGGCTTCCATCGTGTCCGAGAACCACGGACGCAGGAAGGTCTGGCCGCCGAATGGGTCGCCACCCGGCCAGGTGAAGGTGTGCCAATAGGCGACGGCGAAGCGGAGATGATCCTCCATGCGCTTGCCAGCGACGACCTCGTCCGGATTGTAGTGGCGGAAGGCGAGCGGATTGGTGCTCTCCGGGCCTTCGTATTTGATCTTCTGGATATCTCCGAAAAAGCCTGTGCTCATGGTCATGTCCTCCTTTGGGGAACTCAATTAGGGCGAAAAGTCCCCCTCTGCCTGCCGGCATCTCCCCCACAAGGGGGGAAAGAGCTGGAAGCACCGCCTTGCCATCGGGAAAAGCGGAGTTCGGGGTACTCAAGCCCCTCCCCCTTGTGGGGAGGGGTTGGGGAGGGCCTTTTGACGCTCCTCCCGGTCGGAATCACACTCAATGCGCCAGCGACCGCACCGCCGGGTAGGCGGCTCGATAGCGGGCGTAGGCGGCCTCATAGGCCTCCGAGAGCACCGCGACCGGCTCGATCGTCTCGTCGGTCTTCGGCGCCGTGCAGACCGCCAGCGGGTCGGCGCCTGTCGCGGCAATGAGGCCGAGGCGCGCGGCACCGAAAGCCGCACCGAAATCGCCGTCCGCCGGGATATCGACCGGCACGCCGAGCGACGTGGCGATCGACGCCAGCCAGTAGCGCGAGCGCGAGCCGCCACCGATCGCGGTGACGCGGGAGATCGAGGTGCCGGCGGATTTCAGCGCCTCCAGATTGTCGCGGATCGCGAAGGTGACGCCTTCAAGCACCGCCTGGGTCAGCACCGCGCGGTCGCTTTCGTGTCCGAGGCCGATGAACGAACCGCGGATCACCGCATCGTTATGCGGCGTGCGCTCGCCGGAAAGATAAGGCAGGAAAGTGACGCCGGTCGGCGCCTTCAGCATGTCGCCGAGTTCCTGCGTCAGTTCTGCGGCAGTCTTGCCGGCGATATGCGAATACCAGTTGAGCGCATCGGTGGCCGAGAGAATGACGCCCATCTGGTGCCAGGTCTTCGGCAGCGCGTGGCAGAAAGCGTGCACGGCACTTTCCGGCTTCGGCAGATAAGCGGCATTGGCGGCGAAAAGCACGCCCGACGTGCCGAGCGACACGAAGGCGTTACCTTCCGCGACCGTGCCCATGCCGCAGGCCGACGCCGCATTGTCCCCTGCTCCGCCGGCGACGACCACGTCGGTGGCAATACCCCATTTGGAGGCAAGCTCGCCGCGCAGTTTTCCCGCCTGCTCCGTGCCTTCCACCAGCGACGGCATCTGCTTTTCGGAAAGGCCGGTCGCCGCCAGAAGCTCGGTGGACCATTTGCGGGCGCCGGTATCGAGCCAGGCGGTGCCGGCCGAGTCGGACATTTCGGAAATGTGCTCGCCGGTCAGCCAGAGACGCAGATAATCCTTCGGCAACAGGATCTTGGCAACCTTTGCGAAGATTTCGGGTTCGTGTTTCTTCACCCAGACGAGCTTCGGCGCAGTGAAGCCCGGGAAGACAATATTGCCTGTGATCTGCCGGAAACGGGAATCCGCGTCGAGCGCGGCCGCTTCTTCGTAGGAGCGCGTGTCGTTCCAGAGGATGCAAGGCCGCAGCACCTTGTCCTCGGCGTCGAGCAGCGTCGCGCCATGCATCTGGCCGGAAAGGCCGATGCCCTTCACGGCCGCAAGCTCTTTCGGGAATTTCGCCTTCAAGCCGGCGACGGCCTCCTCTGTGGCGCGGATCCAGTGGGCCGGGTCCTGCTCCGACCAGCCGGAATGCGGGCGCGACACGTCGAGCGCACCGCTCGCCGAGCCGATGATCTTCTGATCGCCGTCGATCAGCATCGCCTTGACGCCGGAGGTGCCGAGATCGAGACCCAGATACATGCTGTTACTCCCTTTTTCTGCTCAGGGCAGATTGTCCTTCAAGAATATGTCGATGCGGATGCGCTCCTGCGCGGCGATCACCGGCAATCCGTCGGCCTTGGCCTTCAGGACGCGGATGGCGCTGCGCACCTCATGGCCGGCATCCTGGTTCAGCACGGCGTCGATGACGTCGTCCATCAGGGCCGACCGCGTCGAGGCCGTGAGCTCGTGGGCGATGACGACCGGCCGCCTCGCGGCGTCCGTCTTCCGCACCGCACGGATGAGGCCGCGATTGCCTGCGCCGAGACTGTATATCCCGGCGATGTCAGCATGACGGCGAAGCGCATCGGCAATCAGCGTTTCGGCAAGCGCCGGGTCGTCGCGGCCTTCGAGCACCGGCAGGATATGGATGCCGGGATAGCTTTCGCCGATGACCGTGGAAAATCCTTCGAGACGCTCGCGGTGATCGCGCACCAGCATCGAGCCGGCCAGCACCGCGACATGGCGCACTTGCCCCCCTGTCAAGGGGTCGCTGAGGAAGCGCCCCATCAGGCTTCCCGCCGTGCGGCCGGCGGCGATGTTGTCGATGCCGGCATAATGGTCGCGCGAGGAATCCGGCAGGTCGGAGACGAGCGTCACTATCGGAATGCCTGCTTGGCTGAGGCGCTGTGCGGCGGCGCGGACTTCCGGCGCATCGATGGCGACGAAGGCGACGCCGGCCGGCTTTTCCGCAAGCAGCCGGTCCAGCGCGGCGACCAGCGCCTCCGGATCGAAAGGCGGCACGTCGACGATGCGGATGTCGGTACGTTCGGCGCTGGAGCGGGCGATTGCGCCACGCACCTCCTCGCCGAGGCCGATCATGAAGGAATTGTCGTTGGCCGGCAGGACGAAGGTGAAGGAATAGGTGCGGCCCTTGGCGAGGTTTGCGGCGGCGAGATCGCGCACGTAGCCGAGGGAGGCGATCACCTCCTCGACCTTCGCGCGGGTGACAGCGCGGACGCCCGGCCGGTCGTTGAGGACCCGGTCGACGGTCGCAAGGCTGACGCCTGCGATCTTCGCGATGTCGTGGACGGTGGGCTTCATGATCTCCTCCGCAGAAGGTCGTATCCCAATTTCTGAGGTACGTAAATCAGAATCTGCGGAAGGCGGTGTAAATCCTGTCACTCAAAGAAAAAGGCCGTCGTCTGCACGGCGGCCCCTTTCCCGGCGGTGGAATGCGTAAACCTGGATGAACTCAATGCCCGCCGCCGCCGCCGCCCGCGGGACTGGCCGGCTTGGCGATCAGGAAGACGAAGAAGATCAGGCTGCCGAACAGCACCGTCAGGATGTAGAAGACATCCATGAAGGAAAGCAGCCAGGCCTGCTGGGTGATCATGCCCGAAAGCTTCTGCAGCGCCACCGACGCCCCGTCGAGGCCGAAGGAATCGTAATTGGCGCCGACATTGTTCAGCCAGTCCATAGCGGCCGGGTTGCCGTAGTTCACATGTTCGGAAAGCCGGGCGTAATGCGCGTCGGAGCGCTGCGTCAGCATCGTGTTGATGATCGCGAGACCGACTGCGCCGCCGAGGTTGCGGGTCAGGTTGAAGAGGCCCGACGCGCCCTGGATGCGCTGCGGCGACAGCGTGCCGAGCGCGATATTGCTGATCGGCACCATGCACATCATCATACCGAAGCCGCGCAGGACCTGCGGCAGGAACAGTTCCCAGAAGTCCCAGTCGGCGGTGATCCCGGTCATCAGCCAGGTTCCGAGTGCAAAGGAACCGAAGCCGATCGCCATCATGACCCGCAGGTCCACGATATTCGACAGCCGTCCGACGATCGGCGCGGAGACGAACATGGCGATGCCCGAGACGAACATGGTCTCGCCGATCATCAGCGAATCGTAACCGCGGATGCGGGCGAGATAGAGCGGGTAAAGATAGGTGAGCCCGTAGAGGCCGACCCCCATGATGAAAGAGAACAGCGAACCGAAAGCGAAGTTGGCATTGCTGAATGCGCGCAGATCCACGACCGGGAACTCGATCTTGAAGGCGCGCCAGAAGAAGACGACCGCACCGATGACGACGAAGACGGTGCCGACGACGATCTTCTCGTCGCTGAACCAGTCCTTGTTGTTGCCCTCTTCCAGCACGTATTCCAGCGAGCCCAGGAAGACGGCCATGGAGATGAGGCCCCACCAGTCGAACTTCTTCATGAGCTGCAGCTGCGGCTTGTCGAAATCGATCATCGAGAAGGTGATGGTCGTGACCAGGATGCCCGGGATGATGTTGACCAGGAACAGCCAGTGCCAGGAGAAGGAGTTGCTCAGGTAACCGCCGACGGTCGGGCCGATCGTCGGCGCCAGCGTCGCGACGAGGCCGATGATCGGTGAAACGACGCTCCGCTTCGACGGCGGGAAGATGGTGAAGGCGGCCGCGAAGACGGAGGGGATCATGCCGCCGCCGATAAAGCCCTGCAGCGCGCGGTAGACGATCATCTGCTCGATACTGGTCGCGGTGGCGCAAAGCGCGCTGGCGATGGTAAAGCCCGCCGCGCACATGGCGAAGAGATAACGCGTCGAGATGATGCGCGCGAGCGTGCCCGACAGGGGGATCATGATCACTTCAGCGATCAGATAGGAGGTCTGCACCCAGGCGATCTCGTCCGAGCCGGCGGAAAGACCGGCCTGGATCTCGGAAAGCGATGCCGAGACGATCTGAATGTCGAGGATCGACATGAACATGCCGAAGACCATCGCGAAGAAGGCGATGAGCTTGCGTCTGTCCATGGGCTGATCGGCGGGCATGATCCTGGGTGGGGCGCCCGCCACGGCCGTTGCGTCTGCCATGGCCGTTCTCCTTGCTTCGCTTACTTGGCCGCGGTTGCGGTGGTTTCCGGAGCCGTACGGGTATCGACGTCGACGACGACGGAGAGGCCCGCCCGCAGATGCTCGCGCTCCAGCACGTCCTTCGGGATCGAGATGCGGACCGGCACGCGCTGCACGACCTTGGTGAAATTGCCCGTGGCGTTTTCCGGCGGCAGCATCGAGAAGACCGCACCGGAGGCCGGCGCGATCGAGACGACGGTGCCTTCCACCGTGTGGTCGTCATAGGCGTCCACATGCACGCGGACCTTGGAGCCCGGCTGCAGATGGCCGATCTGGGTTTCCTTGAAATTCGCCTCGATATAGAGCTCGGTGAGCGGCACCAGCGAGGCGAGCCGCTTGCCGGTCGAGACGAGGTCGCCCGTCTGGACGGCGAGGTTGCCGATGACGCCGTCATAAGGCGCCTTCAGGACCGTGAAATCCAGGTCGCGCTGCGCCTGATCGCGGGCAAGCTCTTCGGTGCGGACGGTATTGACCGCCTCGTTTCTCTGAGCCTGCAGGAGACCGATATTCGCCTCGGCGGAGGCGACGGCTGCCTGGCCGGCCACGAGATTGGCACGTGCCTGTTCGAGCGCAACCTGCGCGTTGTCGAGATCGGCTGTCGTGCCGACGGACTTGGCCGCCAGTTCGCTCGCACGCTTCCGGGTGATCTCGGCGCCGCGGACGGTCGCTTCGAGCGCGCCCTGCTGGGCCTTGGCCTGCTGCAGTGCCGCCTGGCCGCCGACGATCTGCGCATCGATGCGCGAGACCGCGAGATTGGCGGACTCGATGGCGGCATTGGCTTTGTCCAGTGCCAGCCGGTAATCGCCATCGTCGAGCGTGACAAGCGGATCGCCTGCCTTGACGGACTGGTTCTCGACGACATTCACCTTGGCGACGTAACCTGATACCTTCGGCGAGATGACCGCGAGATCACCTTCCACATAGGCATCGTCGGTCGACACCAGGAAACGGCCATCGGTCCACCAGTCGTAACCGTACCAGGCCGCACCGCCGAGGAGGGCAAGTGCAATGACCGGTAGCAGCAAACCGCGCCGCTTCTTCTTTTCGGGAGCCTTCTGGGCTGCCGGTGCCGCAACCGCTTCCGCCGCGGCAGGCTTTTCCGCCGCAGGCGTATTCTCGCGTGCCTCGGCTTCGTCAAGGCCAGCATTATCCGTCGTCACGGCGCGCAGTGCGCCCGCATTTTGAGAGGCCGTCATCTTAATATACCGTCTTGGGAGTGGCGTATCTTATCGAACCGATCGGTTCAGTGCGCTTGACATAGACCTTTCGATGACACATATCAAGAGCAATCGAACCGCTCGGTTCGAAAAGGTTAAAAAAAGGCATTGAAATGGCCAGGCAGACAAGGAAGCTGGAAAAATCGGATCCGGGTCCAGCCGGACGTTTCGCCGCGGGTGAAGACCCGGTGAAACGGGAACAGATCATCGACGGCGCCAAGGCCGTGTTCATGAAGCTCGGCTTCGACGCGGCGAGCATGAACGACATCACCCGCGAGGCCGGCGTCTCGAAGGGCACGATCTACGTCTACTTCCAGAACAAGGAAGACCTGTTCGGCGCGATCGTCGCCCGCGAAAAAGAGCGGATCACCCTGAGGATGCGCGATGTTCTGGCCGGCAGCGAGGAAGTCGAGGACGGGCTCTACCGCTTCGGCGTCGGGTTTGTCACGCACATCACCTCCCCCTCGGTGATCGAGGCAATGCGCACCGTGATCGGCGTCGTCGACCGCATGCCCGGCCTCTGTCGGCAGTTCTTCAATTCTCCCTCGATCAACGTGCGCACCGTGCTGGACGACTTCATCAAGCGGCACGTGGCGCTCGGCAATCTCAACGTCGAGGACACGGACTTGGCGGCTCGCCAGTTCATCGACATGACCAGCGGCACCTTCTTCAAGTTCCGCCTGTTCGGCGATCTCGAAGGTGTGCCGCCGCGGGAGGAACTGGACCGGGCCGTCAAAGGCGCCATCCGGGTCTTCATGGCGGCTTACGCCAATCATGACGCATCCGTGATCGCGAAGACGCCGGAACATGTCTGATTTCAGGAGGTTGCCGCGCAACCTCCTCTTGTCTTTACATCCCGAGCTCCTAAATCGGGCGAGGCAATTACGCCTTGCGATTGAAGACGGGAGACATGGATGGACATTGCAGCGCTCGTAGCAGACCCGGCGGCCTGGGTAGCGCTCGTTACACTTGTGGTCATGGAGGTCGTGCTCGGCATCGACAACCTGATCTTCATCTCCATCCTCACCAACAAGCTTCCCGTCGAGCACCGCAAGCGGGCCCGCCAGATCGGCATCAGTCTGGCACTCGTCATGCGGCTTGCACTGCTCGGCACGGTCGCCTGGATCGTCAAGCTCACCAACCCGATCTTCACGGCCTTGGGTCATGATTTCTCGTGGAAGGACCTGATCCTGATCGCCGGCGGCCTCTTCCTCGTCTGGAAGGCGACCAAGGAAATCCACCACAATGTCGATCCCGAGGATCACGGAGAGGATTTCATCGCGAGCTCTGCGACGACGACCTTTGCCTCCGCCATCGGCCAGATCCTGCTTCTCGATCTGGTCTTCTCGATCGACAGCATCATCACCGCCGTCGGCATGACGCCGCACCTGCCCATCATGATCGTCGCCGTCATCGCCGCCGTGACCGTGATGCTGGTCGCAGCAACTCCGCTCGCCAACTTCATCGAGAAGAACCCGACGATCGTCATGCTGGCGCTTGCCTTCCTCCTGATGATCGGCACGACGCTGATCGCCGAGGGCATGGGTTTCCACGTGCCGAAAGGCTATGTCTACACAGCCATGGCCTTCTCGGCGCTGGTCGAAGCCTTGAACATGTTCGCGAGAAACGCGCGGCGGAAGAAGAAGAGCGAGCAGCAGACGCTGCATTGAATGGGCAGCCCTCACCCGGCTCGCGGGTGAGGGGCAATCAAAAGCCCGGGGGGTATCACCCCTTCGCCAGTTCCCTGTCGATCGCCGAAACGAGCCGGCTGTCCTCCGCCGTGACGTCCGGTGCGAAGCGGGCGACGATCTCGCCGTTGCGGTCGATCAGGAATTTCTCGAAGTTCCAGACGATCTCGCCGTCGGGAACCTCCATGCCGAAGCCGCGCAGCTTCTCCTTCATCGGCCCGTCGCCGGTCGTGGGCAGGCTGGACCCGGTGAGCTCCCTGTAGAGCGGATGCTTGTCCTCGCCCTTCACCGAAATCTTCGAGAAGATCGGAAATTTCACGTCATAGGTCGAGGTGCAGAATTCGACGATCTCGGCGTCGGTGCCGGGCTCCTGCTCCTTGAAATTGTTGGCCGGGAATGCGGTGATGACGAAACCCTGGTCACGCTTGTCCTCATAGAGCTTTTCCAGCCCCTCGTACTGCTTCGTCAGGCCGCATTTGGAGGCGACGTTGACGACCAGCATCACCTTGCCCTTGTATTCGGAAAGCGAGGTCTCGCGGCCGTCGGCCAGCTTGACGGGAATATTCAGAACAGCGCTCATCGGCAAATCTCCTGGAACATGAAAATCATCGGGCCGGCACAAACTAGTCCAGCAGGCATGATTGTCCAATATTCCGGCAAGCATTTTTCCAGCGCTCCGCAGGACGGATGTGCAGGCAAAAACCTTGACGCCCGCGGCTGAATATGCGCTAAGGCCTGCCCAAGTCGACATTCTTATAAGAATGTTTAGATCGACATTCTCACAAGAATTACTCGTGCCGCCGAAGGCGCCAGAAATCGAGCACCATTCATGACCACATCCGGCCCCCGCGTCCGCATCGCCCCTTCGCCCACCGGCGAACCGCATGTCGGCACCGCCTATATCGCGCTGTTCAACTATCTCTTCGCCAGGAAGCATGGCGGCGAATTCATCCTGCGCATCGAGGACACCGATGCCACCCGCTCGACGCTGGAATTCGAACAGAAAGTGCTGGACGCGCTGAAATGGACGGGGCTTACCTGGGCGGAAGGCCCGGATGTCGGCGGCCCCTACGGCCCCTACCGCCAGTCCGACCGCAAGGACATGTACCAGCCCTACGCGCAGGAACTCTTGGACAAGGGCCACGCCTTCCGCTGCTTCTGCACGCCGGAGCGGCTGGAACAGATGCGGGAAGCCCAGCGCGCCGCCGGCAAGCCGCCGAAATACGATGGTCTATGCCTCAACCTGACCGCAGAAGAAGTCACCTCCAAGATGGCGGCGGGCGAAAGCTCCGTCATCCGCATGAAGATCCCGACCGAGGGCTCCTGCGACTTCACCGACGGTGTCTATGGCGACGTGTCGATCCCGTGGGATTCGGTCGACATGCAGGTCCTCATCAAGGGCGACGGCATGCCGACCTATCACATGGCGAACGTCATCGACGACCACCTGATGAAGATCACCCACGTGGCGCGCGGTGAGGAATGGCTGGCCTCCGTGCCGAAGCACATCCTGCTCTACCGCTATTTCGGCTGGGAAGAGCCGGTATGGATGCACCTGTCGCTGATGCGCAATGCCGACAAGTCAAAATTGTCGAAGCGCAAGAACCCGACCTCGATCTCCTATTATTCCGCGCTCGGCTATCTGCCGGAAGCACTGATGAACTTCCTGGGCCTGTTCTTCATCCAGATCGCCGAGGGCGAGGAACTGCTGACCATGGACGAGCTCACGGAAAAGTTCGATCCGGAGAACCTGTCCAAAGCCGGCGCGATCTTCGACATCCAGAAGCTCGACTGGCTGAACGGCCGCTGGATCCGCGAAAAGCTGTCGCCGGAGGAGTTCATCGCCCGCACGCTCGAATGGGCATCGGAGAACGATCGCCTGACGGAAGGTCTGAAACTGTCGCAGAGTCGCATTTCCAAGCTGGGCGAACTGCCTAACCTTGCCGGCTTCCTGCTGGCGAGCGATGTCGGCCTGACGCCGGAATCTTTCGCCGGCTTGAAGACGAGCCCGGCCGAGACGCTGGAAATCCTGCAGACCGTCCAGGCCGATCTCGAAAAGATCGTCGAATGGAACGTCGAGACGATTGACCAGGAACTGCGCGCCGTTTCCGACAAGCTCGGCAAGAAGCTGCGCGTCGTCACCCCGCCGCTTTTCGTGGCGGTCTCTGGATCATCCCGCTCGCTGCCGCTGTTCGACTCGATGGCGCTGCTTGGCCGCTCGGTCGTTCGCCAGAGGTTGAAGATCGCCGCAGCCGTGGTGGCCTCCATGGTGGGCGACGGAAAGTAAAGGCATACGCGACGGGTCCCCTCCCCCTTATGGGGAGGGTTAAGCCGAGCCAGCCGCACCGACGAAACAAGACAAACTTGCCGAAAAAGGCGAAACACGATGACCGACGCGACCAACGAAACCGCCCTCTCCTCCGACGCCACGCAGGTGCGCGCCCAGAAGCTCGGCCTGCTGCGCGACAAGATCGGCGACGTCTATCCGGCGCATTTCCACCGCACCCTCACGAACGCCGAGCTGGCCGAGAAATACAAGAACCTCGAGCCGGACGTGGAAACGCAGGATATCATGACGGTCGCGGGCCGCGTCTATTCCTCGCGCAATTCCGGCATGTTCATGGACATCCATGACGCGTCCGGAAAGATCCAGATCTTCAGCCATAAGGACACGACGCCTGAGGAAGCGCGCGACCTCCTGCCGCTGATCGACATCGGCGACATCATCGGCGTGACCGGCACCGTGCGCCGTACCAAGCGCGGCGAACTGACGATCAACGCCCGGTCGATCATCATGCTGACCAAGTCGCTGCTGCCCATGCCGGAAAAGTGGCACGGCCTGTCCGATGTCGAGCTGCGCTACCGCAAGCGCCATCTCGACATCATGACCAACGAGGAATCGAAGCTGCGCTTCCAGCAGCGGTCGAGGATCGTCTCCGGGATTCGCCGTTTCATGGAGAACGACGGCTTCATGGAAGTCGAGACGCCGATGCTGCATTCGGTCTATGGCGGCGCCACGGCCGAGCCCTTCAAGACCCATCACAACACGCTGAAGCTCGACATGTACCTGCGTATCGCGCCGGAACTGTTTTTGAAGCGCACGCTGGTTTCGGGCCTCACCGACAAGGTGTTCGAGATCAACCGCAACTTCAGGAACGAAGGCGTCTCGACAAGGCACAATCCCGAATTCACGATGATGGAGTGCTACTGGGCCTATGCCGACTACGAGGACATCATGGACCTCGTCGAACGCATGTTCGCGCAGCTCGCCATGACCATCCACGGCTCGACCGAGTTCAAGTTCCAGGACAAGGAGCTTTCCTTCAAGGGTCCGTTCAAGCGCGTGCCCATGCCGGCTGCGGTGAAGGAAGCGACCGGCATCGACTTCCTCGCGATGAAGACGGACGAGGAAGCCCGCGCAGCAGCCAGGGCCGCCGGTTTCGAGGTCGAGAAGGACTGGACCTGGGGCGAATGCCTCGCCTTCATCTTCGAGGAAAAGGTCGAGCCGACGCTGATCCAGCCCTGCCACGTGATCCATTTCCCGAAGGACATCTCCCCCTTCGCCAAGGAAGTGCCGGGCGAGCCCCGCCTCGTCGAGCGCTTCGAGACCTATTGCAACACCTGGGAACTGGGCAACGCCTTCTCGGAGCTTAACGACCCGGAAGAGCAGCGCCGCCGCATGGTGGAACAGCTCGAACAGGCGCATGCCCGCGGCGAGAAGGAAAAGCAGCTCGACGAGGAATTCCTGGACGCCATGGACCAGGGCATGCCGCCCGCCGGCGGCCTCGGCATCGGCGTCGACCGTCTGGTCATGCTGCTGACGGACTCTCCGTCGATCCGCGACGTGATCCTCTTCCCGGCACGCCGCGCCAAGGCGGATTGATCCGATCCGCCCTTCACCCTGGCCCTTCTCCCCGTCGGGACGGGGAAGGTGCCGGCAGGCGGATGAGGGGCACTGACCAAGGACTAGTGTCCTTAGTCCTTCGCCGGCTCCTGCGGCTTGTCGACCGACATCGCAGGCGATTGGTTACGGAACTTGGCGAGCCAGGCCGCGCCGGCGGCGTCGGCGGCCGTCGAACCGTCGGTCGGGAGCGGAGCCGCATCGGCCTGTGAAGCCTCGGAAGAGACATGATCCGAGCGGATCTCGTCGGCCTCGGTTCCTTTCGACCACCGCTTGCCGCCTTCCACAGCGGTTCGGGGTTCCTGCGAAGGCAAGGAGGCTTCCGGAGCTTGCTGCGCATCGGCTGATGGAGACGGCCCGGGCTTTGCATTTCCGCCGTTGCCGAAGATCATGCCCTTCACCGAGGTGAGGAAACCGCCCTCTTCTTCCTTCGGCGCGACGGCCGCCTGTTCGGCCGGGGCGGATTGATCGCCGTGATCTTCCACCGCAGCCGCATCGTCATGTCCGTCTGCGGATGCATCGCGGCTTTCTGCCGGAGCGGCCGTATGCCCCTCTCCTTCCGAAGCGCCCGCCGGCGTCTCCTGTTGAGAACCGAAGATCATGCCGGTGACGGAGCTGACAAAACCGCCGCTCTCCGCCGAGGCGACCTTGTCGCCGTCATCCGGATTCTCGCCGGGCGTGCCGTGACCACCATGCCCGGCGGCCTCATCATCGCCGGTTATCGGAACGCCATATTCGGCAGCGGCAGCCTCGGCCTTCGGATCCACGCAATCGGTGTTGTCGGTCAGCCGTGCAGACAGCGTCTCGACATCCTCGAGCGGCAGATCGATCCGCATGCCGTAATATTCGCCGTTCGAATTGGCCGAACCGTCGAGATAATAGGCGGAATAGGTCTGCGCCTTGGTCCCTTCCGGCATTTTCTTCACGTCGGGTATGTAGACGACCTGCGCGCCGATCGTCCGGCCGCGCATCTGGGCACGGTCCTTGGGACCTGCCTCGTCGATCATCGCCACCTGGACGAGATCGGCTTTTTCCTTCTTCTGCACGGTCTGGGCGACGCGCAGCGCCGTCCTGACGCGCGTGAGCCCGTCGCCGGTCTGATCGCTCGTCACATATTTGCGGACCCAGTACTGCTGGTCGCGCTTGATCTTGATCGTTTCGAGATCGGTGCATTCGAGCCCGTTGATCTCGCGATACGAAGGGCCGAGGATCTTGTCCGCGCCGATGATGACCGCCGCAGCGCCGCTGCCGCCGCCGAACACGACGATACTGCCCATGATCAGGACGACCGTCCTGGAAAACCGGAACCTGGGACGCTTCACTTGCCGAGCTCCGGCATGGGCAACTCCATCTTACGCAACACACATATGGAATATCGCCGGATATTCGCCCATTCGTGTTGAAGAAACTTTAACCCGCAGCCATCGGCGCCGATGCAATTTGGAACACTCGGCCATGCCGGCAGTTCCGGGACCTGAGCCGGCAACATGGGGCATGAAGGCGCCATGTTGCGAATGAGTTGCAATAGCAATTGACTGTCGAGAAATTTTCGCTACTTGATATTGCGAATTAATCGCAAAAAAGGTTTGATCTGCTCATGAGAAATTTTCGCCGCACGTTCCGATTGGCTCTGGCTGCCGCCCTTTTTGCCCTTCCCCTGGCGGCGCAGGCCGAGGACAAGCCGAAGGTCGTGACCACCTTCACCGTGATCGCCGACATGGCGAGGAATGTCGCGGGCGATGCTGCGGATGTGGAAAGCATCACCAAGCCCGGCGCCGAAATCCATAACTATCAGCCCACCCCGCGCGATCTTTTGCGCGCCCGCGATGCCGATCTGGTGCTCCGCAACGGCCTCAACCTGGAACTCTGGTTCGAAAAGTTCCTGACGAATCTCGGCGACGTGCCGAGCGTCACGGTCTCCGACGGCGTCGAGCCGATGGCGATCTCCGGCGGAGCCTACCAGGGCCGGCCGAACCCGCATGCATGGATGTCGCCTGAAAACGCGGTGATCTATGTCGAGAACATCCGCAAGGGGCTGACCGAGATCGATCCCGCCCATGCGAATGTCTACGCCGCCAATGCCAAGGCCTATACGGACAGGATTCGCGCCGAAATTCAGCCGATCCGCGACGAACTCGCCGCCCTTCCCGAAGATCGCCGCTGGCTGGTGACGAGCGAAGGCGCCTTTTCCTATCTCGCCCGCGATTTCGGCCTCAGGGAACTCTATCTCTGGCCGGTCAATGCCGACAGCCAGGGCACGCCGCAGCAGGTGCGCGCGGTCATCGACGCCATGCGCGAGCACAATATCGGGGTGATCTTCAGCGAAAGCACGGTTTCAGCCGAACCCGCACAGCAGGTCGCCCGTGAGACCGGCGCCAGATATGGCGGCGTCCTCTTTGTCGATTCGCTGAGCGAAGCAGACGGCCCGGTCCCCACCTATCTCGACCTCCTCCGTGTGACGAGTGAAACCATCGCGAAAGGCCTCTCCCAGTGATGATGGGCAAGAAGAAACCCGAGGCCGCCGGCCTCGACGTGAAGGATGTCACGGTTGCCTACCGCAACGGACTGACGGCGCTGAGGCACGCGACCTTCTCCGTACCGAAAGGAACGATCACCGCGCTCGTCGGCGTCAACGGCGCCGGCAAGTCGACACTCTTCAAGGCGATCATGGGTTTCGTGCCGCTCGCTCAAGGTTCCGTCGATATCTTCGGCATGCCGGCCCGCGAGGCGCTCAAGAAGAACCTCGTCGCCTATGTCCCGCAGGCCGAGGAAGTGGACTGGAATTTCCCTGTCCTCGTCGAGGACGTGGTGATGATGGGGCGCTACGGCCACATGAATTTCCTGCGCATCCCCTCCCGCCGCGACTACGACATGGTCACCCAGGCGCTGAAACGCGTGAACATGGAGGAGTACCGCAAGCGCCAGATCGGCGAGCTTTCCGGCGGACAGAGGAAGCGCGTCTTCCTGGCCCGCGCTCTGGCGCAGGAAGGCCAGGTCATCCTGCTCGACGAGCCCTTTACCGGCGTCGACGTGACGACCGAAGAGCAGATCATCGCGCTTCTGAAGGCGTTGCGCGACGAAGGCCGGGTGATGCTGGTCTCCACCCACAATCTCGGCAGCGTGCCGGAATTCTGCGACCGTACCGTCTTCGTCAAGGGCACGGTCCTCGCCTACGGCAGGACCGAGGAGACTTTCACCGAGGACAATCTGGAAAAGGCCTTCGGCGGCGTGCTCCGCCACTTCATCCTCGGCGGTGCCGAACTGCATGACGATGCCGACGAACGCCGGGTCAAGGTCATCAGCGATGACGAGCGGCCTTTCGTGACCTATGGCAGCAATGGCGAAAGAAAGCCGGACCAGGACAGACCCAAGGAGAAGGCGGATGCTCCAGACGCTCCTTGAGCCCTTCACCTACGGCTACATGACGAATGCCATCTGGGTCAGCGCGCTGGTCGGCGGCGTCTGCGGCTTCCTCTCAGCCTATCTGATGCTGAAGGGCTGGTCGCTGATCGGCGACGCTCTTTCGCATTCCATCGTTCCGGGCGTCGCCGGCGCCTACATGCTCGGTCTCCCCTTCTCGATCGGCGCCTTCCTGTCCGGCGGGCTTGCGGCCGGCGCCATGCTCTTCCTCAACCAGCGGACAAGGCTCAAGGAAGACGCCATCATCGGCCTCATCTTTACATCCTTCTTCGGTCTCGGGCTTTTCATGGTGTAGCTCTCGCCGACCGCAGTGAACATCCAGACCATCGTGCTCGGCAACATCCTCGCCATCACGCCGGAGGATACGCTGCAGCTCGTCATCATCGGCGGTGTGAGCCTCGTCATCCTGGCACTCAAATGGAAGGACCTGATGGTGACCTTCTTCGACGAGAACCACGCCCGCACGATCGGCCTCAAACCCGACCTCCTGAAGGTACTGTTCTTTACCCTTCTCGCCGCCTCGACGGTGGCGGCATTGCAGACGGTAGGCGCCTTTCTCGTCGTCGCCATGGTGGTGACGCCGGGCGCGACCGCCTATCTCCTCACCGACCGGTTCGAGAGACTGATCCTCATGGGCCTCGTCATCGGCGCGGTGACCAGCTTCGTCGGCGCCTACCTCAGCTATTTCCTCAACGGCGCGACCGGCGGCATCATCGTCGTGCTGCAGACCGCGCTTTTCCTCGCCGCCTTCCTGTTCGCGCCGAAGCACGGCATGCTCGCCGCTCGCCGCCGGCTGCGCCACACACTGGAGGAGAAGGCATGATAGACATCCTCGATTGGATCGACCTCCTGACCTTTCCCTTCCAGATCGATTTCATGCAGCGCGCCTTCATCGTGACGCTGATGATCGCGCTGCCGATGGCGATCCTCTCCTGCTTCCTGGTGCTGAAAGGCTGGTCGCTGATGGGCGACGCGGTCTCGCACGCCGTGCTGCCCGGCGTGGTGATCGCCTATATGCTGTCGATCCCGTTTTCGGTCGGCGCCTTCGTGGCCGGCATGATCTGTGCGCTCGCGACCGGTTTCCTCAAGGAGAACAGCCGCATCAAGGAGGATACGGTGCTCGGCATCGTCTTTTCCGGCATGTTCGGGCTGGGGCTGGTGCTCTTCGTCAAGGTGCAGAGCGACGTGCATCTCGACCACATCCTGTTCGGCGACATGCTCGGCATCCTGCCATCGGACCTTATTGAAACGGGCCTGATCGCGATCGCTGCGGCGCTCTTCCTGATCGTCCTGCGCAAGGACCTGCTGGTGCATGCCTTCGACGAGCAGCATGCCAAGGCGATCGGCCTGCCCACGCGCCTCCTCCACTATGGCCTGCTTGCCGTATTGTCCCTGACGGTCGTCGGTGCCCTGAAGGCGGTCGGCATCATCCTTTCCGTGGCTCTGCTGATCGCACCCGGCGCCATCGCATTCCTGCTCACCCGCCGCTTCACGCCCATGCTGCTGACGGCCTTGGCGATCGCCGCAGGCTGCTCTATCCTCGGCATCTATGTGAGCTTCTTCCTCGATAGCGCTCCGGCGCCGACGATCGTGCTTTTGATGACGGCGCTCTTCATCCTCGCCTTCGTGCGGACGACGCTTGCCGCACGCACGCAAACTTCGACCTGACCCCCTTGCGCGGACCGAACCGCGGGTATATACCCGCGCCATGCCAAGCGATACCTGCCATTGCATCCTGCTGAGAAAGGCCTCCCGCAAGGTTTCGTCCTACTATGACGAGGCGCTGGCGCCGCTTGGCGTCAATATCGGCCAGTTCAGCCTGCTCAGGAACATCGATCGGCTCGCGCCCATCTCCCTGACGGAGCTGGCAGCTCAGGTGGAGCTCGACCGCTCGACGGTCGGCCGCAACGCCAAGGTGTTGGAGCGCATGGGGCTCGTCGCGATCGGCCATGGCGAGGATCAGCGCGAGGCGGTGCTGAGCGTTACGCCCAAGGGCCGGTCGATCCTGAAAAAGGGGGAGCCGCTCTGGGACGGTGTGCAGGACGATATCGAGGCCAGGCTCGGGCCCGAGAAGACACAGCAATTGCAGGAGCTGCTCGCAGCTCTCTGATTTTTCGAAATTTTTCGCCCAAACACGGGTATATACCCGAAAGACACGCTGCGGATGCGGCACGAGGAAAGGGAACCAGAATGATCTCCACCACCGCCGCCCGCTGGATGGCCGGCAGAAACCTCCATTACGGATGGGTCGTCGCCGCGACCACCTTCCTGACCATGCTGGCGACCGCGGGCGCCATGGGCTCGGCCGGGGTGATGATCCAGCCGCTGCATCAGGAATTCGGCTGGGACATCGCCGACATTTCCTCCGCCATGGCTGTCCGCCTCGTGCTTTTCGGCCTGCTCGGCCCCTTCGCCGCCGCCTTCATGAACCATTTCGGCATCCGCCAGGTGGTGGCGACGGCACTGGCGCTGATCATGGGCGGTATCGTCGTCTCGCTGTTCATGACCGAGGTCTGGCAACTCGTGGCTCTCTGGGGTGTGGTGATCGGTATCGGCACCGGCATGACGGCGCTGGTGCTCGGCGCCACCGTCGCGACCCGCTGGTTCTCCAAGCGCCGCGGCCTGGTCGTCGGCCTGATGACGGCGAGCAATGCCACCGGCCAGCTCGTCTTCCTGCCGCTGCTGGCCGCATTGACTGAGGCCTATGGCTGGCGCACGGCATTGACGCTGACCGTCGCGGTGCTGGCCACTGCCATGATCCTCATTCTGCTGCTGATGCGCGACCACCCCGCCGATGTCGGCCTGCCTGCCTATGGCGAAACGACGGTGTCGAAGCCGCCGAAGCAGGACCACAAGCTCATCACGACGCTCGCCTCTCCGCTCGTCACCCTTTATAGCGTTGCCGGTAACCCGGTCTTCTGGGTCCTGTTCGGCACGTTCTTCGTCTGCGGGCTGTCCACCAACGGGCTCATCCAGACCCACTGGATCTCGATCTGCGGCGATTTCGGCATGGCCGCGGTGACTGCTGCCAGCACGCTTGCGGTGATCGGCATCTTCGACTTCTTCGGCACGATCTTCGCAGGCTGGCTCTCCGACCGGTTCGACAACCGCTTCCTGCTCTTCTGGTTCTACGGCTTGCGCGGCCTGTCGCTGATCTACCTCTCCCTCTCCGGCTTCAGCTTTTTGGAACTGTCGGTCTTCGCGATCTTCTACGGCCTCGACTGGGTGGCGACCGTGCCGCCGACCGTGAAGATCGCCGCGGATAATTTCGGCCGTGAAAAAGCCGGCCTCGTCTTCGGCTGGGTGTTTGCCGGCCACCAGCTCGGCGCTGCGACCGCAGCCTTCGGCGCCGGCTTCTTCAAGAGCGACTTCAACACCTATATGCCGGCACTCCAGATCGCCGGCGTGATGTGCCTGATCGCCGCGATCTCGGTCCTGATGCTGAGGAAGCCCGGCTCCGCGACGCTGGCGCCGCAGGCCGCCTGATCCTGCAAGAAACCTTGCCGGCGGCCAATCTTTCCGGCCGCCGGAATCCGCATGCAAAAGTGCAAAGAACCTATCGAATATGACATGGTATGATCTTTCCGGCGCATAACGCGCCGACACCCGCACGGAGACACCATGTCGTCGATCACCTCGGGCAATGCCGAACAATATGCCGACAGCCGCAAGCTAGCGGCACGGGGACGCCTCAACAGGGAATATACGATCGCCGAAACCGGCTGGTTCCCCTGGGTCGCCAGGCAGCTTCCGCTGAAGGCCGGTGACAAAGTGCTCGACATCGGCTGCGGACCGGGCTGGTTCTGGGCCTCGGTGGTGAAGGACGTTCCCGAAAATCTCGACCTGACACTTGCCGACCAGTCGTCCGGCATGGTCGAGGAAGCGGTGGAGCGCTGCCGCACCCTGCCGTTCGGATCGGTGGCGGGCCGGCAGGCCGATGCCGCGGCCCTCCCCTTCGAGAATGGCTCCTTCGACGCCGTCATCGCCATGCACATGCTCTATCACGTCGCCGACCAGCCGGCCGCCATCGCGGAAATGTTCCGCGTCCTGAAGCCCGGCGGCACGCTCGCTGTCACGACCAACGGCGCCGGCAACATGCGCGAGCTCTACGCCCTGACGACCGTTTTCGGCAGCCCGCCGGTCGATCCGGGCGGCGCCGCCTTCGGTTACGACAAGGCCGAGGCGATGATGGGCGCCGCATTCGGCAATGTCGCCTTCTCTGAACACCCGGCCCGCATGCGGATCACCGAACCGGAAGACGTTTTCCTGGCGCTGACATCCTATCCTCCTGGCGATAGCGCGAGCGAGCCCCAGCTTGCAGCTTTCCGCGAGGCGATCGCCGAAGCCTTCGAACGAAACGGCGGCGTGCTCGAGGTCGGAAAGGAAACCGGCCTGTTCATCAGCAGGAAGCAGCCCTGAGAAAGCAGAAAGCCCGGATCGCTCCGGGCCTTTTTGTCACGCAGGTGGTGCATGAAATATCAGGCGGCGGCGAGCGCCAGTTCCTTCTTGATGATGCCGCGTAGCGCGACGAGATCCTTGGCGAAGAGGCGGATGCCGTCGGAGAGCTTCTCGGTCGCCATCTGGTCCTCGTTCAGCATCCAGCGGAACTGCTTCTCGTCGAGCGACTGCAGCGGCTCGGCCTTGAAGGTATCGGGGGAAAGCTTGCGCGTGAGAGTGCCCGTGTCCTTGTCGAGTTCGTCGAGCAGCGCCGGGCTGATCGTCAGGCGGTCGCAGCCGGCCAGCGCCTCGATCTCGCCGACGTTGCGGAAGGAGGCGCCCATGACGATCGTCCCGATACCGTTCGCCTTGTAGTAATTGTAGATCTGCCGGACGGAAACGACGCCCGGATCGGTCTCGGCCGTGTAGTCCTGGCCGGTCGACTTCTTGTACCAGTCGAGGATGCGGCCGACGAAAGGCGAGATGAGGAAGGCCTTCGCCTCGGCGCAGGCGATTGCCTGGGCCATGGAGAAGAGAAGCGTCAGGTTGCAGTCGATGCCTTCCGTCTGCAGCACTTCCGCGGCACGGATGCCTTCCCAGGTGGACGCCAGCTTGATCAGGATGCGGTCACGCTCGATGCCGCGCTCCTTGTAGGCGGCGATGATCGCATGGGCTTTGGCGATGGAAGCCTCTGTATCGAAGGAAAGGTCGGCATCCACCTCGGTCGAGACGCGGCCCGGCACGATACCGGCGAGTGCGGCGCCGACATCGATCGCCAGCCGGTCGGCGACGGCGGCCGCGACGGCATCTTCCTGGCCGCCCTGCTTGCGGCCCCAGGCGATCGCGTCCTTCACCTTGTCGGCGAAGATCGGCGTACCGAGCGCCTTCAGGACGAGGGTCGGGTTGGTGGTGCAATCCACGGGCTTGAGACGGGCAACCGCTTCGATATCGCCGGTATCGGCGACGACCGTGGTCATGGAACGAAGTTGCTCTAGTTTCGACGTCATCCGGATATTCCTCATATGGAAACTAAACGCCTGTCGCGCAATTTTGCTCCCCCGGCGCCCCTGCCAGACTATCGTCCGCGCAGGGTAAAGAAGTCAAGACATTTGTCTTCCGGAATTGACATATGTTTCAACCGAGACAAATATTCGGAAGACTTGTTCACCACTCTTCCGGAGGCCCGTTGGCAAAGCTCAGACGCGAGACCCACACCGCCTATTCCGAAGCGGCGTCGCTCCGGCTGCGCGCGGCATGGCTCTATTATAATCAGGGATTGACGCAGAAAGATGTCGCCGAAAAGCTCGGCATCAGCCGCTCGACCGTGATCCGCCTGCTCGACGAGGCGATGAAACGCTCCGAGGTGCAGATCTGGATCAGCGAGGGCGTCGATACCTGCGTCGAGCTCGCGACCCGGCTGGAAAAGGCCTACGGCCTGGATGAGGCCGTCGTGGTGCCCGCGCCCCGCGACAACAGCGCCACCGCGATGGCGAGCGCAGTCGGTCTCGCACTCGGGCAGTTCCTCTCCGAAGTGGTGCAGAACGACATGACGATCGGCGTCGGCTGGGGTCGAACCATGACGGCTTCGCTGTCGAGCTTCCGGCCCCCTCGGCGGGAGAACTGCAAGGTCGTCTCGCTCTTGGGCGGCATCGTCGCCGTGCACCAGACCAACCCGATCGACTATACATGGCGGTTCGCCGGCCAGCTCGGCGCCGAATGCTACATGTTCCTCGCGCCGCTTCTGGTGGATTCGGTCACCACCAAGCGGGCACTGATCGAAAAATGCGGCCTCGACACGATCTACGACCTCGCCGAGAACCTCGATCTCGCGGTGGTGAGCTGCGGCGACATCGGCCCGCATTCGACCTCGCTTTCGGAAGGCTTCATCTCCAAACAGGAACTGGACCGGCTGATCGCGGCCGGCTGCGTCTGCGACACCATGTTCAATTTCCTGGACGAAAACGGCCGCTCCGTCGATCAGAAGCTGAACGAGCGGGTGATGTCCGTCGATCTCGACACGCTCAAAAAGGCGAAACACATCGTGCTTTCCTCCGGCGGAGCGCACCGGGCTGTGGCGATCCGCGCCACGATCCGCAGGATCGGCTGCAACACGCTGATCACCGACGAGACGGCGGCAAGGGAACTGCTGCACCTGTCCGACGATCATACGTCAATTTCCGCGCAAGAACGAAACGCTATCTAATTATGGTTGAAACAGGGCACTGCTTTCGATAGCTTCAGTCCATGCCAGACATTCACTCTCCAAGACACGGCGTGTTTGACGAAGAGCGCGCAAAGGAATGTGAAGCAGAGTTCAGGCGCGTACTGGACCTGGTTATTTCGCGTGCCGTCGCGATGGGCTGGCGGGAACAGGAGGTCGCGCTGCAGATCGCCGATCTGGCCGAGGATTACGTCATGGACCTGGCCTACAACAACCAGGTTTCTCCTGTACAGCGGCCGGCCAACGACAATTAGCGAACTTCAGGCGTCCCCCGCTTCCCAACCGAGGATGGCCCGTTTGCGGGTCAGGCCCCAGTGATAGCCGGTGAGCGCGCCGCTCTTTCCGAGCGCCCGATGGCAGGGCACGACGAAGGAGATGGGGTTGGCGCCGACCGCGGCTCCCACGGCACGGCTTGCCGTCGGCTGGCCGATGTCGCAGGCGACGTCTGAATAAGTGATCGCCTTGCCGAACGGGATCTTCAACAGGCTCTGCCAGACGCGCACCTGGAAATCCGTGCCGATCAGCACGACCTTGAGCGGCCGGTCGGAGGACCATTGCGACCGGTCGAAGACGCGGCGGACATAGGGCGCGGTTGCCTGCTGATCCTGAACATATTCGGCATTCGGCCAGCGGCGCGTCATGTCCTCGAAAGCGGCCTTCTCGCAGCCGAGATCGGCAAAGGCGAGACCGGAAAGGCCACGCTCCGTCACCATGACCAGCGCCTGACCGAAGGGCGACGGATGGAAGCCGTAACGGATCGTCAGCCCGCCGCCGCGCGCCTTCCACTCGCCGGGCGACATCGCCTCGTGCGTGACGAAAAGGTCGTGCAGCCGGCCGGGGCCGGACAGACCCAGCTCGTAGGAGGCTTCGAGCAGCGGCAGTTCCTCCTTGCCGAGCAGGCGCTTGGCATGGTCGAGCGTCACCGCCTGCAGGAAGGCCTTCGGCGAAAGGCCCGCCCAGCGGGTGAACACCTTCTGGAGCTGCGTCGGCGACTGGCCGAGCTCGGTGGCGATGGTTTCGAGCGACGGCTGGTCGCGGTAATCGAGCGTGATCAATTCGATGACGCGTCGGACGGTTTCGTAATCGGAGCCTTCCGGCGTCGTATCGACAGCGGGTTCGGCGATCTTCGCAAGGGCATTCATGGCATCTCTCCTTGTCATGCTTAGATGCCTCTTCGGCTTCGCCGAAACCACCCGTTTCTTGCTCGATCAGATCTTTTGTCTAACCGTCGCGAGCGCGCCTCGAAAAGCCTTCGCAAAACTCTCGCGATCGTCGGGATTGAGGAAGGAGCCGATATCCGTTCCGCGTCCTTCGCCGGTCACATACATGCCGGTAATGCCGAATTCCTGATGCCGGTTGACGCGGAAGCGCGCCCAGAACGGATTGAAGCAATGCTCCACCACGCGGCCTGCCGGCGAGAACTTGCGGATCGACAGATTGGTGCGGGAGACGGTGACCTCCTCCCGCGCGCGGCCGGAGCGGTAGCTCATTTTCAGCGCGATATAGAGGCCGAGGAAATCGAGTCCGAAGAAGAAGCCGATCGGATAGGCGCCGGTGATCAGGAAAAAGCCGCCATAGATGAGGCAGATCGCGCCGGAGAGCATAAGCACGACCTGAAAACCGCGTCGGCCGAGCGAGCGGTGCGGCGTGAGCTCGGCTGCGAAAACAGGCTGATCGTTGGTACCGTCCACGTTGCTTTCCTTCATCGGGAATGCCTATACAGGCATATGGCGACTCCGAAACCCAAATCCAGCACCAGCACTTTGCAAAAGTCAAATCACGCCTCGGCCCGCAAGCCGAAGCGCTTCAAATCCGCCTATTCGAAAGCGGAGCTGGAGGAGATTTTCCGCCGTTTCTCCGTGCAGCGGCCGGAGCCGAAGGGCGAGCTGGAGCACGTCAACCCGTTCACGCTGGTGGTGGCCGTGGCGCTTTCGGCCCAGGCGACCGATGCCGGCGTCAACAAGGCGACGCGCGCACTCTTCAAGATCGCCGACACGCCGGAAAAGATGCTGGCGCTCGGCGAGGACGGCGTCATCCAGCACATCAAGACGATCGGGCTCTACCGCAACAAGGCGAAGAACGTCATCGCGCTCTGCCGCATGCTGATCGATGAATTCGGCTCGGAAGTGCCAAGGACGCGGGAAGAGCTGATGCGGCTTCCAGGCGTCGGCCGCAAGACGGCGAATGTCGTCATGTCCATGGCCTTCGGCATCCCGACGATTGCCGTCGACACGCATATCTTCCGGATCGCCAACCGGCTGCTGCTCGCGCCTGGCAAGACGCCGGACGAGGTGGAGCAGAACCTGCTGAAGGTGATCCCCGACCATTACCTTTACCACGCACATCACTGGCTGATCCTGCACGGGCGCTATACCTGCAAGGCGAGAAGGCCCGAATGCGAGCGCTGCGTCATCGCCGATCTCTGTCGCTCGCCCGAAAAGTCCTCGGACGTGCCCGCCCCTCTCGTCGAGCTGCCGCCGCAGGTGATCGGCATTGCCGAGGCCGTCGAATAACGCCGCGATCAGCTTTATGACGCCTCGCCCTGCGCTCGCCTAAGCCTTGAAGGCCGGATCGCGCCGTGAGAGCGCCTTGTGGAGATGCACCATAAGGCCCGCCGCAAAAAGCGGTGTCAGCAGATTGACGATCGGGATCGCCAGGAAACAGGCGATCAACAGCCCGGCTATGAACACCGCCGAGGAATGCTTCGTCCGGAAGGCGCGCGCTTCCGCCGGCGGGCGAAACCGCATCGCTGCGAACTCGAAGAATTCCCGGCCGAGCAGGTAGCCGTTCACCAGGAAGAAGGCGACCAGGTTGACACCCGGGATGAAGAGCAAAAACAGCGCGACGACGTTGCCGGCGATGACGACGCCGAGGAATTTGATGGAGCTCGCGATCGCCTCACCGAGCGGCATCGCCTTGCCGGGCGGATCGTTCGGATAGTCCCGCTTCTCGACCACCTCGGCCACGTCGTCGAGGAAAAGGCCGGCGATCAGCGCCGTGATCGGCGCGATGAGGAGGGCGAGCGCCAGCGCCAGCCCGATGCCGGCGACGATCGCGCCGATCAGGGTCAGCCAGCCGGTCCAGTCCGGCATCGCGGGGAAGAAGGCCGCGAACCACGGCCAGGCATAGAGCACGAAGAGCTCACGGAGCGCGAACCAGATGGCGATCAGCACCAGGACGGTAAGCCCCAGCGTCTTCCAGAAGACGGCGCGCGTCTCGGGCGCGAAGAGGTTGACGAGCGAAAGGCGTGCGGCGTCGAGGATCATCGGCGTCTCCAGTTTGGCCGGAGAAATGTAGGTTTGCAGCGACGCCGGAGCAAGAAGATGCTGGCCGGCCATCACTGATTTCGGGCCTAAGCGGCCAAAGATGGGAAACTAAAGCCCGGGCCACATCCCGCCATCGAGCCTCAGGTTTGCTCCGGTGATATAGCTGGCTCGGGGGCTGACGAGGAAAGAGATGGCATCGGCAATCTCTTCAAGCGTTCCAACCCGTCCCATCGGGACCTGCGCGAACATCGGCAGCACCCTTTGTTCGATTTCGGTCCATGGCGCATCGGTGGCAAGCCCCTGGCTGACGGCCGCCTTGCGAAAGGCTTCGTCGAGGCTGACGCTATGGATTGTTCCGGGCGAGACGGTGTTTGCCGTGATGCCGTCCATCGCGACAGCCTTCGCAAGGGAGGCGGTCATTGCGATCATTGCGGCCTTGGCGGCCGCATAATCCGGCCGCTTGAAGGGAGGCATCAACGCCGCAAGGCTGGAGATGTTGACGATCCTTCCCCATTTCGCCTCCCGCATGCCGGGCAGGAGGCGGGTCGTGACCCTCACGGCGGCAAGGACGTTTCGATCGTAGCCGGCCGCCCAGGTCTCCGGGCGGGTCGTGGTCCAGTCCTCCGCCTCGCCGGAGCCGCCTGCGTTATTGATCACGATCCCGATCGGCTTGGCGAAAGCCTGCGCCTCCCCGACAAGACGTTGCACCTCGTCTTCATCCGTCAGATCGCCGATCACCGGATAGGCACGCCCGCCTTGAGCAATGATGTCGTGAGCGACTTCCTCGGTCCTGGTCTTGCTGCGGCCATGGACGACGACGATCGCGCCCTCGCGCGCAAGCCCTCGGGCGACCCCTTCCCCGATGCCTTTGCTGCTGCCCGTGACCAGCGCAACCTTCCCGTCAAGCTTCAAATCCATTGCGGAATTCCCATGTTAATGTCGGGAATCGATAAAAGGACAGGACGATGAACGAAGCAATTACGCACTTTAAAGTGCCTGTAGAGCATGGCGAAGAGGGTGATTGCCTCGGCCCGGATGGATCGGTCGCGCATGTGGCCAGAGCGCTCCGCATGATCGGCGGGCGATGGAAACTGCCGATCCTGTTTCGCCTGTTCGCGGAACCGTCGATGCGGACTTCGCAGTTCTTGCGAGACATTCCGGGTGTTTCGCAAAAAATGCTCACGCAGCACCTCAGGGAGCTGGAGAGCGACGGGCTTGTAACAAGACGGGACTTCGGAGAGCAGCCGCCGCACGTCGAATATGGGCTCACCGATGCGGGTCGGGGTCTTATGCCGGTCCTTGTCGCTGTGAGGGAGTTTTCACGCCATCATCCGCACCGGCTCTAGAGCTGGGCCTCGATAGCCGTCTTGTCGATGACAGACCAGACTTCCGCGATCTTTCCCGCCTCGAACCGGTAGAAGACGTTCTCGGCAAACGAGACACGCTTTCCATTGACATCAAGGCCCAGGAATGTGCCCCTGGGCGTGCAGTCGAAGAAAAGCCTTGCCGCCACATGCGGCGGATCGCAGACGAGCAAGCGGATGTCGAAATGGAGGTCGGGAATTTGCTCGAAGTCCCTGACGAGCATAGTCCGGTAGCCTGACAGGCCGATCCGCCGGCCGTTATGAATGGCGTCATCGCCGACGAAGCGACCGAGGTCCCGCCAGTCCTGGCCGTTCAGACAGGCGATATAGGCGCGGTAGATGCTGGAAAGCTCCGAACCACTCATCATGTCATCCTTCTCAACTCTCCCGACGACCGGCCGAAAGCACGAACGGAAATTTCTCCCGCATGTCACACTCGCAGATCCTGTCTCGTCATGGTGTCGTAACAACAGAAGGAAACGAACCATGAGTGCCAGACTTGATATTTTCTCCGCCTCTCCCGCGCTTGTGAAGAAGTGGATGAGCATATCCACCGAAGTTGCCGGAAGTCTTGAGCCAAGCCTCATCGAACTCGTCAATATCCGCGCGTCGCAGATCAACGGCTGCGCCAACTGCATCAATATGCACACGGCGGAAGCGCGGGCCAGGGGCGAGACCGAGCAGCGCATCTACCTCCTGTCCGCCTGGCGTGAAGCGCCTTGCTATTCCGACCGCGAACGTGCTGCTCTAGGCTGGACCGAGGCGCTGACCCGGCTGTCGGAGGGCCATGCGCACGAAAGCGCCTATGAAGCCCTATGGACGCATTTCACGGCGGAGGAACAGGTGAAGCTCACTTTGATGATCAATGTCATCAACGGATGGAACCGCCTCGCGGTCGGCTTCGGCCTGTGGGTCGAGCCGGCAGCGGCAAAGGCAATCCAGGCGGACGTCGCCGCATGACGGCGGACCCTGGCCATGAGGACGCAGCGACGAGTTTCGACCCGCTGCGTCCGAAGCTCATGCGCGTCGCCTACCGCATGCTCGGCTCGGTAGCCGATGCGGAGGACATGGTGCAGGAGGCCTTCATCCGCTGGATGAAGGCCGACCGCGGCGAAGTGCGCGAGCCGGAGGCTTTTCTTCGCCGCACGGTGACGCGCCTCTGCCTCGACCAGTTGAAGTCGGCGCGGCGCCAGCGCGAGACCTATGTCGGCCCCTGGCTTCCCGATCCCGTGGTGGAAGAGGAGGAACGGGAGGACGTCACCCTGCCGCTGATGCTGGCACTGGAGCGCCTGTCGCCGCTGGAACGGGCGGCCTTCCTGCTGCACGACGTCTTCGGTCTCGGCTTCGAGGAGGTCGCGACGACCATCGAGCGCGACCCGGCCGCCTGCCGCCAGCTCGCCGCCCGTGCGCGCAGCCATGTGCGCGATGCGAGGACCCGCTTCCAGGTGGACAAAAAACGCGGCGTCGAACTGGCCGAAGCCTTCTTCGCCGCATCCCGCAGCGGCGACATGAGGACGCTCGGCGCGATGCTGGCGGCCGACGTCAGCGTCCATACCGACGGCGGCGGCAAGCGTCCCGCGATCATGGAACCGATCTTCGGTTTCGATGCGGTGATGAAAGTGCACAAAAATCTGGCGACCCTATTCCGGAAGCAGGGCTCAAAACTGGTGCGCGCCGGCTTCGTCAACGGCCTGCCCGGCTTCATCACCCTGGAAGCCGACGGCGAACTCCAGACCACCGCGCTCGATATCGAGGACGGCAAGATCGCGGCGATCTACGTGGTCAGGAACCCGGATAAGCTGCGGCATCTGCATTAGGAAAGCTAGCTGAGGCTTCATTTTGGGCGCAAACGCCGCCCCTGCTAACGGAGAGAAGCAGCCCGACTACCCCATCCCCCGCAACTCCTCCCGATGCCGCACCATCGCCAGGAACCGCCGGTAATCCCGGCCGTACTGCGCTGCGCGCGCCGGATCGGGCAGCCGTTCCGCCCCGCCGGCGTCCATCGCCTGTCCCGCCTCGAAGAGTGAGCCGTGCACGCCGCCGGCGACGGCTGCCGCCATCGCCGTGCCGAGCAGCACCGCGTCGCGCGTCTCGGGGATCACCACGCGGCAAGCGGTGACGTCGGCATAGAGTTCGACCAGCAGCGGATTGTTCACATGGCCGCCGGTGACATGCAGCGTCTCGAAGCGGTAGCCGTAGCCGGCGAGCGTTTCGAGGATGTGCCGGATGCCGAGCGCCACGGCAACGCAGCTCCGCCAGTAGAGCCGGCAGAGCCCGTCGAAAGACGTGTCGAGCGTCAGCCCGCTGATGACGCCCGTCGCATGCGGATCGGCAAGCGGCGAGCGGTTGCCATGGAAATCCGGCAGCACATGCAGGTTCGGCGCCAGCTCCGGCCCCTCCGCGGCGCGCAGCTCCTCGATGCGGGCGATGATGCGGCCGTGCAGATCGGTCGTCGGCTCACCGCCCGAGGCATGCATGCGCACGATATGATCGAGCAGCGCGCCGGTCGCCGACTGTCCGCCCTCGACCAGCCAGTGGCCGGGCAGGATCGCTTCGTAATAGGGGCCCCAGAGGCTGCGGCCGGACTTGGCTTCCTTGGTGAAGGCGACGATGCAGCTCGACGTCCCGCCGATCAGCGCGACGCTCGTCTCCAGCTTCGAGCTTCCGGATGCATCGCCCGACACACCGCCGAGAACGCCAAACGCGCCGGCATAGGCATCGATCATACCCGGCGCCACTTCGACTTGCGGGTCGAGGCCGAGATCGTCCGCGGCCCTTGCACTGAGGCGCCCCATGCTCGCCCCGACCCCGACCGTCTCGTCCGGCAGGCCGCCTTTTTCCAGAAGGTCGTCCAGGCCGGCAAGCGCCAGGTAATCGGCGCTCCAGCCGGGTTTCTCATGGGCGAGATAGTTCCACTTCGCCGCCAGCGTGCAGCGGGAACGGGCGGGAGAGCCGGTCGCCTTCCAGGTCAGGAAATCCGCGAGATCGAAGAAATACCCGGCCCTTTCCCAGCTTTGCGGCAGGTTCCTCTTCAACCACATGAGCTTCGGCATTTCCATCTCGGGCGACAGCGAACCGCCGGAAAATTCCAGCACCTTGTGGCCGGTGGCGGAAAGCTCGTCCGCCTCCCCGATCGCCCGGTGGTCGAGCCAGACGATCGTGTCGCGGCTGGCTTCCCCTGTCGTCGAAACGGTGAGCTGCTTGCCCTCGCGGTCGCGGGCGACGAGCGAGCAGGTGGCGTCGAAGCCGATCGCGGCGACCTGGGCAGGCCGGATGCCGGCTTCCGCCATCGCCTCCCGCACGGCGCGGCAGGTGGCCGCCCAGATATCCTCGGAATCGTGCTCGGCGTGGTTTTCCCTCGGGCGGAACATCAGGATCGGATGCTTGGCCTTGGCGAGCAGCCGGCCGTTGCGATCAAACACCCCGGCGCGCGCGCTGCCGGTGCCGATATCGACCGCAACCAGATGATCACGCATCCCGATCTGTTTCCTGTCCCTTTATCCGCTTCGAAAGCCCACACCAGGCCTGTCGAGGACCTAAGCCTGCCGCGAAACGGGGCCGTTGCGGCCCTCCGTATGTTTTCGGACAAGGTGTACCAAATCCGGCATGGCGTCAAACACGACTTCCGGTGAAAGCGCGTCGATCCGCTCCCGGTAGTCGGGTGTAGTCGCATGCGAACCGCCGACGAAGGCGAAGACGGCCATGCCGGCGCGATGCCCCGCCTCGATCCCGGCGGGACTGTCCTCGACGACGATGCAGTTTCGGGGATCGGCGCCCATCTGGCTTGCCGCATGCAGGAAAAGGTCCGGCGCCGGCTTGCCGCGCGCCACCATCGCAGCGGAAAAGATGTTCGGCTCGAACTTGTCGATCAGGCCGGTCAGCGAAAGCGACAGGCGGATGCGCTCCGGCTGGCTGGAAGAGGCGACGCAGCGGCGAAAGCACAAGGCATCCAGCGTTTCAGCGATGCCGGGCATGGGCTGCAGCTCGGCCCGGAAGCGGGCATAGAGCGCATGGCGCATGTCTTCGAGGAACGCTTCGTCCGCCTCGATGCCGAATTCCTCGCGGATGGTCTTCGTCACGGTACCAAGACTGCGGCCGAGGAAATGGCGGTGGGCATCCGCCTCGTCCATGTCGAGGCCCTTGCTGCGAAGCCCGTCGAGCAGCACGCGGATCGACACGGTTTCGCTGTCGACCAGCACCCCGTCGCAATCGAAGATCACCAATGGCCCCGCCGTCTGCAGCACGTTTCCCATCCGCTATTCGGCCAATTTGCCCGAGAGATAAAGTTCGAGCGTCTTCGCCGTCCCCTCTTTCCAGAGCGTCTTGAGCGCATGGGCGAAGCGCCTGCGGAACAGCTCGGATGCCGAAACCTCGCCGAATATCTCGTCGAGGGCAAGGAAGGCCTCCGGGTTATCCTTGGCTTTCAGCGCCGCCGCGTGCAGCTTGTCGGCACTCGCATCGTTGAAGACGATCTTTCTGCCGCTGTCGGAGGTGCCGGCGAAATAGCGGCACCAGAGTGCGGAAACGAGCGACAGGCCGACGATGTCGAAACCCTTGGCGAGCCGGTCGCGGGTCGACGGCAGGATGAATTTCGGCTGGCGGTTGGAACCGTCCTGCGCAAGCCGCGGGATCGTGTCGCCGATCTTCGGATTGAGGAAACGGCGTTCGATCAGCGCGAAATAGTCGTCCAGGCTGGTATCTGGCACCGGCGGCACGATCGGGATGATCTCGTCCTTTTCGAGCTTCGCCAGGAAGGCCCGGATCAGCGGATGCTCCATCGCCTCGTGCACGAAATGGATGTCGAGCAGTGCGGCGGGATAGGCGATCGCCGCATGGCCGCCGTTGAGGATGCGGATCTTCATCAGCTCGTAGGGCGCCACATCCGGCACAAACTGCACGCCGACCTCTTCCAGCTGCGGACGTCCGGCGGGAAACTTGTCCTCCAGGACCCACTGCTTGAACTCCTCGCAGAAGACCGGCCAATTGTCCTCGAGGTCGAAATCCTCTCTGACGATGTCGATCTCCCGCTGGCCCGTGGCCGGCGTGATGCGGTCGACCATCGAATTCGGAAACGCGACATTCTCGTGGATCCAGTGCGCGAAGGCCGGATCGGAGAGTTTCGCGAGCCCCACGACGGCATTCTCCGTCACTTCGCCGTTTCCGGGAATGTTGTCGCAGGACATGATCGTGAAGGGCGGAATGCCCCTCTCCCTGCGCAGCCTGAGACCGGCGAGGATGAGTCCGAAGACGGTCTTCGGGTTCTGCGGGCTCCTGCCGTCCTCGGCGATCGCCGGATGGGCCGGATTGAACTCGCCCGACGCGTCGATGAAATAGCCGCCCTCGGTGATCGTCATCGAGACGATGCGGATCATCGGATCGGCGAGCTTTTCGATCAGCGCCTCTTTCCGGTCCGGCGCGATGATGTCGACCATCGGCGCGGTGATGCGTGCGGCGGTCCTGTTGTTGTCCTGCTCGACGACGGTGGTGAGATAATCCTGGGCCTTCAGCTTGTCGCGCATGACGGCATCCGACGGCAGCACGCCGGCGCCGACGATCCCCCAGTCATGCCCCGAGCCGGTATTGAACAGGTCGTCGAGATAGATCGCCTGATGGGCGCGATGGAAATTGCCGACGCCGAAATGCACGATGCCGGGAGTGAGGGTCTTGGGATCATAGGCCGGCACTGCGGCAGTGGCCGCGGCATCTTTCAAGCTCGCCAGCGAAAGCTTCACAGTCATTCTCTTTACTCCAGTGTGGCCTGCCCTGGGGCTTAGTGGGGTTCAGGCCCTTTGGGCTTAAGCTCTCAGCGCAATGCCCTTGTCGTCGAAGCGATGCAGCTTGGTCTCGTCCGGCGTCAGGAAGACCTTGTCGCCATACCGAGCGCCAAACTCGCCGTCCGCGCGCGCCGTGATCAGACCGATGCCGTCGACATCGATATGCAGGAACGTGTCGGCGCCGAGATGTTCGGCAACAGTCACGGTGCCGTTCCAGAGGCCGCTGTCCCTCGAAAGCGCGATATGCTCCGGCCGGATACCGGCCACCTTGGCATTCTTCGACTGCGCATAGGCACCCTCGATGAAGTTCATCCGCGGCGAGCCGATGAAGCCGGCAACGAAAAGGTTCCTCGGGCTGCGGTAGAGGTCCAGCGGCGAGCCGACCTGTTCGATATTGCCGCGGTTCAGCACCACGATCTTGTCGGCCATGGTCATCGCCTCGATCTGGTCGTGGGTAACGTAGATCATCGTCGTCTTGAGCTGGTGGTGCAGCTCGGAAATCTCGAGCCGCATCGTGCCGCGCAGCGCCGCGTCGAGGTTCGAGAGCGGCTCGTCGAAGAGAAAGGCCGACGGCTCGCGAACGATGGCGCGGCCGATCGCGACGCGCTGGCGCTGGCCGCCGGAAAGCTGCGACGGGCGGCGTTCGAGATAATCCGTGAGGTTGAGGATGCGCGCGGCGTCCGTCACCTTCTTGTCGATCGCGGATTTGTCGAGCTTCGCCATTTTCAGCGGGAAAGCGATGTTGTTCCTGACGCTCATATGCGGATAGAGCGCGTAGGACTGGAAGACCATGGCAAGGCCGCGCCCGGCCGGCGCCGCATCGGTGACGTTCTTGCCGTCGATCAGTATCTGGCCGCCGCTGACGTCTTCGAGACCCGCGATCAGACGCAGCAGCGTAGACTTGCCGCAGCCGGACGGGCCGACGAAGACGACGAACTCGCCGTCGTTGATTTCCAGGTCGATCGACTGGATGACCTTGGCCTCGCCGAAGGTCTTCGAGACGTTCTTGAGGGTGATGCTGCCCATGATCGAGGTCCTTATTTCACCGCGCCAAAGGTCAGGCCGCGAACGAGTTGTTTCTGGCTGAACCAGCCGAGGATGAGGATCGGCGCGATCGCCATGGTGGAAGCCGCCGAAAGCTTCGCCCAGAACAGCCCCTGCGGGCTGGAGAAGGAGGCGATGAAAGCCGTCAGCGGCGCCGCATTGGTGGTTGTGAGCCGGATCGTCCAGAAGGACTCGTTCCAGGCGAGGATGATGTTCAGGAGCAGCGTCGAGGCGATGCCGGGTACGGCCATCGGCGTCAGCACATAGACGATCTCCTGCCAGAGGCCGGCTCCGTCCATCCGCGCCGCCTCCAGGATCTCGCCCGGAATTTCGCGGAAATAGGTGTAGAGCATCCAGACCACGATCGGCAGGTTGATCAGCGTCAGCATGACAGTGAGGCCGATGCGGCTGTCCAGCAGGCCGAAGTCGCGAAACATCAGGTAGATCGGCACGAGAACCGCGACCGCCGGCATCATCTTGGTGGAGAGCATCCACATCAGGATGTCCTTGGTGCGCTTGGTCGGCGCAAACGCCATGGCCCAGGCGGCGGGAATCGCGATGACCAGCGCCAGGACGGTCGAGCCGACCGAGAGCACGACAGAGTTCATGAACGGCCTGAAATAATCGCGCTGGGTCTGGACCGTCACGTAGTTCTCGAACGTGCCGGACGGGATCAGGCTGAAGCCCGCGATCGCTTCCGGCTCGGTCTTCAGGCTGGTGATGACCGTGTAGAGGATCGGAAAGAAGATGATCAGCGCGACGATCCAGGCCGCGACCGTAGCGGTGACCTTGTGCCGTGTGGTGACTGAGCGGGCCATGTCCGTCTCCTATCGGTCCAGGTTCCGGCCGACGGCGCGCATCAGGAAGATGGCGACGATATTGGCGAGAACGACCGCGATGATGCCGCCTGCCGAAGCGCCGCCGACGTCGTAGCCGAGAAGCGCCGTACGGTAGATCAGGAAGGCGAGGTTGGTGGAGGCGTAGCCGGGGCCGCCATTGGTGGTGACGAGGATTTCCGCATAGACGCCGAGCAGGAAGATCGTCTGGATGAGGATGACGACCGTGATGGCGCGCGCAAGGTGCGGCAGGACGAGATAGATGAAGCGGTTGAAGAAGTTCGCGCCGTCCATCTCGGCCGCCTCCTTCTGTTCGCCGTCGAGCGACTGGAGCGCGGTCAGAAGGATGAGCGTCGCAAACGGCAGCCATTGCCAGGCGACGATGATGACGATCGAAAAGAGCGGATACTGCGCGAACCAGTCGACGGGCCGGAGGCCGAAGAACTTTGCGATATCCGCGAGCACTCCATAGCCCGGATGCATGATCATGTTCTTCCACACCAGCGCCGCGACCGGCGGCATGACGAAGAACGGCGAGATCACCAGGATGCGCACGATCCCCTGCCCGAAGATCGGCTGGTCGAGCAGCAGGGCGATCGCGATGCCCAGGATGACGGTGATCAGCAGCACGCCGACGACGATGACCAGCGTGTTCCAGATCGACTGGAAGAAGGCCGGATCGGTATAGAAATACTGATAGTTGAAGAAACCGGCGAAGCTCACATTGGCGGGATTGAGCAGGTTGTAGTTCTGGAACGAGAACCACAATGTCATCGCCAGCGGAACGATCATCCAGACCAGGAGAAGCAGGACGGAGGGCGCCATCATCAGGCGCGCCAACGTCCTGGTGTTCTGCGTTGCCATATCGACGCCCTCCCTTTTTGTTTGCTGCCTTCTACGGGCTAATGCACTTGCATGTTCAAAGCCCCCTCTGGCCTGCCGGCCATCTCCCCCCACAAGGGGGGAGAAAACCCATGGCAATGCCTCATTCCCAATCTGCTTCGGTGCGGCAGGTTAAGCCCCTCCCCTTGTGGGGAGGGGTTGGGGAGGGGTCGTTACGCGGGCCGGCTTACTTGATATACCCGGCGCGGGTCATTTCGCGCGTGGTTGCGGACTGCGCCTGGGCGAGCGCATCGTCGACCGTGGACTGGCCGGCGACGACGGCCGAGAAGAGCTGGCCGACATTCGTGCCGATCGCCTGGAATTCCGGGATCGCCACGAACTGGCCACCCGTATAGGGCACCGGCTTGACGGTCGGCTTGGTGATGTCGGCCGCGTTCATGGCAGCAAGCGTCGGTTCGGCGAAGGGTGCCGCCTTCTTGTATTCCTCGTTATTGTAGAGCGAGGTTCGGGTGCCCGGAGGAACGTTGGCCCAGCCTTCCTTGGAGGCGACGAGATCGGTATATTCCTTGCTGGTCGCCCAGGAGATGAACTTCTGAGCCGCTTCCGCCTTGGTCGAGGATGCCGGAACGGCGAGGTTCCACGACCACAGCCAGTTGCCATGGTTGTTGACGCCTTCCTTGGTGGGGAAGATCGCATAACCGACCTTGTCGGCGACCGTCGAGTTCTTCGGGTCGGAAACGAAGGAGGCGGCGACCGTCGCGTCCATCCACATGCCGCACTTGCCCTGCTGGAAGAGCGTCAGGTTCTCGTTGAAGCCGTTCGAGGAGGCGCCGGACGGGCCGGCATCCTTCATCAGGTCCACGTAGAACTGCAGCGCTTCCTTCCATTCCGGCTGGTCGAACTGCGGCTTCCAGTTCTCGTCGAACCAGCGGCCGCCATAGGAATTGGCGAGCGCCGTGATGAAGGCGATGTTCTCGCCCCAGCCGGCCTTGCCGCGCAGGCAGATACCGTTGATGTCGTTGGAGCGGTCGGTGATCTTGCGGGCCGCCTCGCCGATGAACTCCCAGGTCGGGCTGTCCGGCATCTGGAGGCCGGCCTTCTCGAACAGGTCCTTGCGATACATGATCATCGCCGACTCGCCGTAGAACGGCGCGGCATAAAGCTTGCCGCCGACCGTCAGGCCGCCGCGGATCGCCGGCAGCAGGTCGTCGACGTCGTACTTGTCGCCAAGACCGTTCAGTTCCAGGAGCCAGCCCTGCTTCGCCCAGATCGGCACTTCGTAATTGCCGATGGTCAGGATGTCGTACTGGCCGCCCTTGGTGGCGATATCCGTGGTGACACGCTCGCGCAGCACGTTCTCTTCCAACGTGACCCAGTTGATCTCGATGTCCGGATTGGCCTTGGTGAATTCCGACGTCAGGCCCTGCATGCGGACCATGTCGCCGTTATTGACCGTTGCGATCGTGAGAGTTTCGGCCGAGGCCAAACCGGCAAACACCAGCGCTGAGCAGGCGCCCAGCAAAACCGTCTTCAGTGTCATATCTTCCTCCCGAGAAGATTAAATGCGAGCATTCGCTTTGCTCATGGGCAATTACCCACATAATGGCGCAGAAAGTCAATCACCATTCGTCGCTGCAATGCAACGGACATAGGTCATGCTCTTGATTTGGCTAGATATAATTTTTGCTCACGATGAGAGCAATTGCTCCGCGGTGATCTCATCGGTGATGATCCCATTGACGATCTTGCCCTTGAGTGCGGCGGAGATCGCGACGATTTTTTTCCGCCCTTGAGCAAGACCGATAACCGCCGAAGTCTCCCGTGAGGGGATCGGGACGCTTGCGACGCGGTCGTTGATCGAGTTGTCGAGAAGCCGGCCGTCATGGTCGTAGACCCAGCCGCAGATCTCGCCGGCCGCGCCGCTTTCGACCAGTTTCAGCATTTCCTCCTTGCCCAGAAAGCCGTCGACGCAGAGCGGCCCATCGGGGCCGAGTTCGCCGATGCCGACGAACGTGACGTCGGCCTTCGCCCCGAGCGCCAGCGTCGAGCGCACCAGCACCTGGTCGTGCAGCGTCTCGCGCTCCTCGGAAGACGAACAGAGGACCGGCAGAGGCATCGGGAAATGCCGCGCCTTGATGGCGTCGGCCATGGAGAAGATGACGTTGTAGAAGGCGGCCGAACCGTCTGGGCCGATATTGCCGGTGAGCGAGACGATGCGATGCTGCGGGCATTCCATCGGCGGCAGCTGGTCGACGGCGGCCTTCAGCGTGCGGCCCGTGCCGACGGCGATCACGATCGGATCCGGCCGCTTCAGCCAGCGCTCGATCTCCGCCGCCCCAGCCTCTGCGATGCCGACCGTGGACGAAACGCCGGCCGGATCGCTCGGCACCACTTCCACATGCTTGAGATCGTATTTCCTGCGCAGAGAGTCGGCGAGTTCCAGGCAGGCGGAGATCGGATGGTCGAGGCGCACCTTGATGAGGCGTTCGGCAACCGCAAGCGACACGAGCCGCTGCGCCGACTGCCGAGAAATACTCATGGCCGCGGCGATCTCGTCCTGGGTGCGGCCGGCGACGTAATAGAGCCATCCGGCCCGCGCCGCATCATCGAGCCGCCCTTGCGTATCAGACCGTTTTGCCATGGCAGAAAATCTCCTCCCCGTTTTGCTGCCATGTTTTTCGAGTCGCTGTCAAACGGTTGGCGGATGTGACGGATCGGAACCGCCTCAGCTCAGGCGCAAGGCATCGTCTATCACCTGCCCCATGAGATTGTAGCGGGCGCGATGCGCCTCTTTCGAAGCCTCCAGCCATCCGGCCGCGTCGATCTTCGTCAGATCGAATGGATGCCCTGCCCGTTCTGCAAGCTGCTTCAGATATTGCAGCTGAGTGCGGCCATTTCCTTCGCGGAAGGGATGGACATAATTCACGTCGCCGATGATCCGTCCGGCCTCGGCGGCAAATTCCGGCCGCTGCAGACCGCGCAGAAAATTGGATTTCACGATGCGGCGGTGAACGTCGGCCATGCCCGTTTCGATATACTGCCGGAATTGGAACTGGTTCTGGCCTTTGGAAATCTCGACGGTGCGAACCTCTCCCGCCCATTCATAGATGTCCTGAAAGAGATGCCGGTGGATCGCCTTCAAATGCTTGAGGTCGAAATCGCCTTGTGGAGCGCCTTCGCGCGCCCGCATCGTCACGATTTCACGTTCATAATAATCGAGTTTCTCGGCGTCGGTTATGCCGAGCTTGTTTCGGAGAACGCCAGTTCCTGGATAGACGTAGGAATCGTCGCTCATTCCGCCGCTTGCTGTGCCCCAGCGGCACGCGCTCGCTCAAGAATATAAGCTCGCTGACGTTCGGGCGACCAGCCCTCACGATCGAACATTTCGAACATGGCGATCTGCTCCGCATCGAGAGGATTTCCCTCGATCATCTGAAGATGCGCGGCTTCAAGCGTGCGCTGGCGGATCGTGTCCTTGTCGCTCATGCTGGACGTTTCCTCATGCCGGAACTCGCCGAATTTCGAACATCAAAAAGATACCAGAAATCCAGGCATTCGGCAAATTCGACAGCCGTCTGCGGCTTGCAAAAACCTCACGCGACCTGCACCACATGCCCCGCACTGACCTCGCGATATTCGCGCTTTGGCGGCACGTAGCCGACGGGGCGGATGGGGCTCCTGATCTCGTCGGTCGGCATGTTGCGCTTGATCCTGCGCCGCGACGGGTCGGGCACCGGCACCGCCGACATCAGCTTCTTCGTATACGGATGCTGCGGGTTCTCGAACACCGCCGCCCGCGGGCCGATCTCGACGATCTCACCGAGATACATCACCGCCACCCGGTGGCTGACCCGTTCCACCACCGCCATGTCGTGGGAGATGAACAGGAAGGCGAGGTTGAGGCTCTGCTGCAGGTCGAGCAGAAGATTGCAGACCTGCGCCTTGATCGACACGTCGAGCGCCGACACCGCCTCGTCGGCGACGATCACCTTCGGGTCGAGCATCAGCGCCCGGGCGATCGCGATGCGCTGCCGCTGGCCGCCGGAGAACTCGTGCGGGAACCGCTTCATCATGTCGGCCGACAGCCCCACCTTCTCCATCAGCCCCGCCGCCTTGTCGCGCGCCTGGGCCTTCGTCCCGAGCCCGTGCTCGACATAGGGCTCCATCACCGCCGATCCGACGCTCATGCGCGGGTTCAAGGAGGCAAACGGGTCCTGGAACACCATCTGGATCGACCGGCGCATCTGCCTGAGCGTCGGCGGGTCGAGCTTCATCACCTCGTAACCGTCGAGCACCACCTCGCCGCTGGTCGGGGTGATCAGCCGTGTGACGGAGCGCCCGGTCGTCGACTTGCCGCAGCCCGATTCGCCGACCAGCGACAGCGTCTCCCCCTCGAACAGGTCGAACGACACCTTCTCCACCGCATGCACCGCACCGCTCTTGCGGCCGAACAGGCCGGAATGGATGTCGAACCGCGTCGTCAGCTCCTTGACGTCCAATATCGGCGTCTTGCCCTTGGCCACCGTGTCGGTGACGTCGGAAAGCGGCTGCTGCTCGCCGGTCTTCACGTCGACGACGGGGAAGCGCAACGGCAGCTTGCGGTCGCCCATCGAGCCGAGCCGCGGCACGGCCGAGAGAAGCGCCCGCGTATAGGGATGTTTGCCGCGATGGAAGATGTCGCCGGTCTTGCCCGTCTCCACCGCGTCGCCGCGATACATGACGATGGTGCGGTCGGCGACTTCCGCCACCACGCCCATGTCATGGGTGATGAACAGCACCGACATGCCCTCCTCCTCCTGCAGCATCTTGATCAGGTCGAGGATCTGCCCCTGGATCGTCACGTCGAGCGCGGTCGTCGGCTCGTCGGCGATCAGGAGCTTCGGTTTGGAGGCGAGCGCCATGGCGATCATCACCCGCTGGCGCATGCCGCCCGAGAACTGGTGCGGATATTCGTCGAAGCGGTTCTTGGCGTTCGGGATGCGCACCTTTTCGAGGAGCCGGATGACTTCCGCCCTGGCCTCGGCCCTGGAAATGTCCTTGTGGACGGTCAGCGCCTCGGCGATCTGCTTCCCGATCGGGAAGATAGGATTGAGCGAGGTCATCGGCTCCTGGAAGATCATCGAGATGTCGTTGCCGCGCACATGCCGCATCTGGTCTTCCGGCAGCGACAGAAGCTCCCTGCCGCTCAGCAACACCTGGCCCTCGATGCGGCTGGAATTCTTCGGCAACAGCCGCATGATCGACAGCGACGTGACCGACTTGCCCGAACCGCTCTCCCCGACGATCGCCACCGTCTCACGCGGCGCGACGTCGAACGAGATGTTGCGCACAACCGTCCGCCACTCCTCGTTCACACGAAACGACGTCGA